>Ga0213835_100124_pt1 | contig 97675 bp, 88 predicted proteins | sample SWPATP01_FD_160576 | JGI IMG/M metagenome (GOLD analysis project Ga0213835, IMG submission 160576) | Coastal seawater microbial communities from Marineland, Florida, United States - SWPA TP0 #1 | ecosystem: Environmental > Aquatic > Marine > Coastal | place: USA: Florida | collected 2016-08-05 | reverse complement strand
TCGGGCTGATGGCGCGCGCCTCGGCGCTGGGGCTCCTGGTGATGACCGCCGTCATCCAGATCTTCGTCTTCCCCGCCGCCTGGGTGACACATGGCCTCTGGGCGGTCGCGCTGCTGGCGGTGCTGGCGCAGGGGCCGGGGCGGCTGTCGCTCGACCACCTCCTCGGCCTCGACCGGGGGGAACGGGCACGATGAGGCGCACCTTGCCGCCCGTCCGGGGCGGGGCGTCCCGGCGCACCCCGCCTGCCGCACTGTCCCGGCGGCGCCGGGACCGGGGGTGCGCCGCCGGGGAAGGAGGCCGTCAACGCCACGCTGCCCCCGGCCCGGGCCGCGATCAGCCCGATCCTCGACGGCGGGCTGTCCGGAACCGTCCCGGACAATCTGCCGACATCGGCCGGCGCGGACCGGGAGCTTGCCGCGAGGGCGACCGTGCGAGTGCTCCGGGGGACATCTTCGCGCACGCGACCGCGGCGCCCCGGGAGAGCCGCCCGAGCGCGCCCCGGGCGCGGTGACCCGGGACATGGGCACCGGCTGCGTCAGCATGCGCAGCGCCCGCGTGGACCAAGGCGCGGTGATCGGCACGGCCGGCATGCCCGATCTGGCAGCGAGCCAGGCGCCGCACCGGCGGATGCGCGCCGACGGGACGGCCGCGACGCGCCTGCCGATGACCATCATCGGGTCCGGCCCGGCGGAGGTTGCGGGCGGGACCGGCCAGCCTCGGCATCGGCGAGGGCGTCGTGCCGCCGCCGCCCGGGGTCTTCTCCGCCTTCGGCCTTCGCCATCCCGACCGCGAACACCATCGCCCGGCCACGCTGCGCGCGGTGCGGAACGCGGAGCAGGGCAAACCCTCGACCGGATGGCGCGGCTGCGCCATCGGCCCGAACCCGGGCACGCCGCCGGTCGGGCGCGTGCCGGCCGGATAGGCCCCGCGCCCGAACTCGCGGCTGGCAAGCGGCATCAGGCCCAGCGCCCGGGTGCCCTCGGCCTCCGGCGCGGCGCGGATGTCTCGCGCCCCCTCGACAAGCCGCTCGGCGGCGGACGCGACGAAGGCCGCATCGGCCCCCTCCAGCGCCGCCGCACCGCTGTCGGGCAGGGCGGGCAGGGGCGCCGCGGCGTGGCCCGGAACGCCTTCGCAGGTCGGCCCACCAGCGGTCGCAGCCTGTCCGACACCCGGGCCACCGAGAACGCCGCGACCTGCGGCCGCAGCGTGCAGCGCCACGACAGGGACACCGACGCGATGCCGGCGGTGGCGACCGGCCGGGCCGACGCCGATGTCGTGAACCTGAACGGCGCGCAGCATGCGGCGATGCAGACCCCGCGGCCGAGGGTCGCCCATCGCATCCGGTCGGAATGCGACCTCGGCCTTGGCGTGCGCAAGGACGCACTCGCGCTGCGCGAGGCGGTCGCGAACGCGGTGGAGTGCATGGGGCGCGACGGCACCTGTCGCGCGCTGCTCAAGCAGTGGTTCCGCGAGCGTCCGGAACCGCCCTGCGCCATGATGAAGGCGTTCATCCGCCTCGGGTCCGCGTCCCCCGAGGACCACGACCCGACCCCGCGCCTGCCGGTCTGCGGGGGTGCAGGCCGCACGGCACGACGGCCCCCCCCCCACGCCCGGGACCGGAGCACCCGCGGGTCAGGGAGAGCGACCGGCGGTCGCGCCCGGCCCAGACCTCGGAGGGGGGCTTTCCGCCCCCCGCTCCCGCTGGGAGCCCCCCCGAGGATATTTGAGGAAAGATGAAGGGGAGTGGGGCGGCGTCGCGCGTCGGGGCTTCGGGCGGGTCCGTCAGCAGGCCGGGCGCGCTGCCGCCTCAGCGCAGGACGCGGATCACGGCGGCGGCCATGGCGGCGCAGCCGAGGGCGGCGGCGGCCACGAGGCCCCAGGCGCTCGCCCAGTTGGCCACACCCACCGCCACCAGCGCCCAGATCACCGTCAGCCCGTATTCCGGTGCGCGCCAGAGCCACAGCTGCACGAACAGCGCCATCGCCACCGCGCCGGGAACCGACAGCGCCGCCGCCCAGACCGGCGACAGCACTCCGTACCCTCCCAGCATGAAGCCGACCGCCACCCAGGATGCCGCCGTCAGCCAGCCTGCATAGACCCCGAGCGGCAGCTGTGCCACCCAGCGGTCGGGGCCGGAGGCTGCCCAGCCCTCGCCCCGCCCGGTCAACGCCAGTGCCCCCAGCGCACCGGCCAGCATGATCCAGATCAGCACCGTCGCCCAGACCGCGCTGGTGTTGGCCACCGCGATCCAGCTCGCCCCCACCGCGAGGCTCACGATCAGCGGCCAGCGGCCGCGGTCCCAGCCCGGGTCCTCGGCCCGGGCAAGGAGGCCGAAGAGCGCTTGCGCGACGAGGCCCAGATAGATCGGCCCCCAGATGCCGAAGGCATAGCCCGCGGGCTGCACCGGAGGCCGGTCCTGCGGGATCGGAAAGATGTCCGGCGCGAAGCCGCCGAAGCCGGAGGTGACGAAGGGGGCGGTGACGAACGCGGCCGCGCCGGCGACGACGAGGATGGCCTTCATCCGCCGGGTGCCGTCGCTCCGGGGCGCGGGCGGCAGGTCGGGGCGGGGCGCGGGATCAGACAAGCGCGCCCTCCGGGGTGATGCGGCTCCGCCCCCCGAGCCAGGGGTGCAGCGCCTCGGGCAGCTCGACGCCGCCGTCGGCGGTCTGGCCGTTCTCGACCACCGCGATCAGTGTCCGCCCCACCGCCAGCCCCGAGCCGTTCAGCGTGTGCACGAACTCGGGCCTGCCGCCGCCCGCGGGCCGGTAGCGCGCGTTCATCCGCCGCGCCTGGAAATCGCCGCAGACCGAGACCGAGCTGATCTCGCGCCAGGTGCCCTGACCGGGCAGCCAGACCTCGATGTCATGGGTCTTCTGCGCCCCGAAGCCCATGTCGCCGGTGCAGAGCACCACGGTGCGATAGGGCAGGCCGAGTCGCTCGAGGATGCCCTCGGCGCAGGCGGTCATGCGCGCGTGTTCGGCGAGCGATGTGTCGGGCGTGGTGACCGAGACCATCTCGACCTTTTCGAACTGGTGCTGGCGCAGCATGCCGCGGGTGTCCTTGCCGGCGCTGCCGGCCTCGGAGCGGAAGCACTGGGTGTGCGCGACGAGGCGCCGCGGCAGGCTCGCTTCCTCGACGATGTCGCCGGCGACGAAGTTCGTGAGCGTCACCTCGGCGGTGGGCACCAGCCACCAGCCGTTGGTGGTCTGATAGCTGTCCTCGCCGAATTTCGGGAGCTGCCCGGTGCCGAGCATCATCTCGGGGCGCACGAGCACGGGCGTCCAGGCCTCGGTCAGCCCGTTTTCGCCCGTGTGGACATCCAGCATGAACTGCGCCAGCGCGCGTTGCAGCCGCGCCATCGCACCCCGGAGCACCACGAAGCGCGCCCCCGACAGCCGGGCCGCGGTCTCGAAATCCATGCCGGCCGCGACGCCGGGGATCTCGAAATGCTCGCGCGGCGCGAAGTCGAAGGCCGCCGGCGTGCCCCATCGGCGGATTTCCACGTTGGCGGTCTCGTCCGGCCCCTCGGGGACGTCGGCGCGCGGCAGGTTGGGAACGCCCAGCAGCGTCGCCTCCAGCCGGACGTCCAGGGCCTTGGCCTGTTCCTCCAGCCGCGCCACCTCGGCCTTCTTCTCGGCCACCAGCGCGCGCAGCCGGTCGAACTCGGCCTCGTCGCCGCGCGCCTTCGCCGCACCGACGTCGCGCGAGGCGGCGTTCTGCGCGGCCTTCGCCTCCTCGGCGGCAAAGATCGCCGCCCGCCGCTCGGCATCCAGCGCGAGGAGGTCGGGCGACACGGGCGCAAGGCCCCGGCGGGCCAGCGCCGCGTCGAAGGCGTCGGGGTCTGCGCGAATGGCGCGGATGTCATGCATGAGCGGGCCTCCCACAGGGCTCGACCGGGGCCTTAGCGCATCGCGGGAGGCGAGAAAAGCCGCCCGGGGTCCATGCGAGGCGAACGGCCGTGCGCTTGACCCGGCCGTCCGCCCGTGCAGCATGGGCGCGGACAGGGGAGGGCGCGGCCGGTGCAGGATATCACGTCGATCGATGCGGTGGAGCGGATGCTCGCCGCTCAGGGCTATGTCGCCGACCGGGCGCTGGCGACGATCACCTTTCTGGCGCTGCGGCTGGGCAGGCCGCTGTTTCTGGAGGGCGCGGCGGGGGTCGGCAAGACCGAGATCGCCAAGGTTCTGGCCACCGGGCTGGGCCGCCGGCTGATCCGGCTGCAATGCTACGAGGGGCTGGATGCCGCCTCGGCCGTCTGCGAATGGAACTTTGCCGCGCAGATGATCGCGATCCGGGCCGCCGAGGCCGCCGGCACCACCGACCCCGAGCATCTGCGCCACGAGCTCTTTTCCGACGCCTTCCTGATCTCGCGCCCGCTGCTGGAGGCGATGCGCCCGCAACCCGGCGGCCCGCCGGTGCTGCTGATCGACGAGCTCGACCGCACCGACGAGCCCTTCGAGGCGTTCCTTCTGGAGGCGCTGTCGGATTTTCAGGTGACGGTGCCGGAGATCGGCACCATCCGGGCCGAGGCGCCGCCCATCGTGGTGCTGACCTCGAACCGCACGCGCGAGGTGCATGATGCGCTGAAACGCCGCTGCCTCTATCATTGGGTCGACTATCCGGCGTTCGAGCGCGAGATGGCGATCCTGGCGGCGCGCGCCCCCGAGGCCTCGGAACAGCTCTCGCGCGAGGTGGTGGCCTTCGTGCAGCGGCTGCGCGGCGAGGATCTGTTCAAGAAACCGGGCGTGGCCGAGACCATCGACTGGGCCAGGTGCCTCCTTGCGCTCGACGTCATCGCGCTCAGCCCCGAGGTGATCTCCGACACGCTGGGCGCGATCCTGAAGTATCAGGACGACATCCAGCGCATCGAGGGGGCGACGGCGAAGCGGCTTCTGGACGAGGTGCGCCGCGAGCTTGGCGCGGCCTGAGGCGCATGGCGCGGCTTCCTGACCTCGCGCTGCCCGAGAACCCGCAGCTGGTGGCGAACCTCGTGCATTTCGCGCGCGCGCTGCGCAAGGCGGGGCTGCCGATCGGGCCGGGGCGGGTGCTGGATGCGACCCGGGCGGTGGCGGCGGCGGGGTTCACCGAGAAGCGCGACTTCTACTGGACGCTGCACGCCTGTTTCGTCAGCCGGCCGGAGCACCGCGAGACCTTTGCGCAGGTCTTCCGCCTCTTCTGGCGCGACCCGCGCTATCTCGAGCACATGATGTCGCTCCTGCTGCCTTCGCTGCAGGGCGTGCAGGAGGAGCGCGCGGCCGAGGCGGCGGAGAAGCGCGCCGCCGAGGCGCTGATCGACGGTGCCGAGCCGCCGCCGGCCCCGCCGCAGCAGGAGGAGGAGACGGAGGTCGAGATCGACGCCTCGGGCACCGCCTCGGGGGTGGAGGCGCTGCGCACGCTGGACTTCGAGCAGATGAGCGCGGCCGAGCTCGCGCGCGCGCGGGCGATGCTGTCGCGGCTGGCGCTGCCGGTGGCGCCGCTCGGCTCGCGGCGGTCGCAGGCGGCGGTGCGGGGGCGGCGGCCGGACTGGCCGCGGACGCTGCGGGCGGCGGCGCGACGGGGCGGCGAGGTGGAGCGCTTCGCCCGGCGCCGGCCGCGCACGCGCTGGCCCGACCTCGTGGCGCTGTGCGACATCTCGGGCTCGATGTCGGTCTACAGCCGGGTGATGCTGCATTTCCTGCACACGGTGGCGTCGCAGCAGGGGGCGGGCTGGGCGCGGGTGCATGCCTTCACCTTCGGCACGAGGCTGACCAATGTGACGCGCCACCTGCGCGGCCGCGACGTCGATGTCGCTCTGGCGGCGGCGGGGGCCGAGGCGCAGGACTGGCAGGGCGGCACGCGCATCGGCGGCTGCCTGCGCGCCTTCAACCGCGACTGGGCGCGCCGCGTGCTCGGGCCCGGAGCGACGGTGGTGCTGATCACCGACGGGCTGGACCGCGACGACCCCGCGCTGCTGGCGGCCGAGATGGAGCGGCTGCACCTCTCGGCGCGGCGGCTGATCTGGGTCAACCCGCTGCTGCGCTGGGACGGTTTCGCGCCGCGCGCGGCCGGCATCCGGGCGATGCTGCCGCATGTGGACTGTCTGCGCGCAGGCCATTCGCTGGCGACGCTGGAGGATCTGGCGGGAGCGCTGTCCTCGGCCCGCGACGCGGGCGAGAAGCCGCGGTTGCTGGCGGCAATGCGCGCGGCCGAAGGATAGGGTCCGTCGCCAGGGCCGGGTGCCACAAAATTCTTTCAAGAATTTTGCCAAGAACCTTGCAAGGTTCTTGGGGCGCCAGGGTCAGGCGTTGCGCCACAGATCGGCGAGGGCCGCTGCAACCGCAATCGGGTGTGTGACGGGCAGCATGTGCCCGGCCCCCGGGACCTTCCGGACATCGGCGCAGGGCAGGCAGGCGGCGAGCTCCATGCAGATCGAGGCCATTGCCACGGGCGAGGCGCTGCCGGCGAGGATGAGGGCCGGTGTGTCGAAGGCCTCCAGCCGGCCGGGGGCGAGGAGCCCCGCGGCATCGTCCCACAGCGCCGGCGCCGAGGCGGGGATGAGATGGATGCGCGCCGCTGCCTGCCTGCGTTCCTGGGTCGAGAGGCTTTCCCAGGGCGTCCCGGTGCCCCAAGTGGCGAGGAAGCGCCGCGCCGCCTCGTCGCGGTCGTTGCGCGCCAGTGCCGCCGCCATCGGTGCCTCGGCCGCGCGCAGCCGTGCCGCTGCCTCCGGCTCGGCGGCGGCGAAGAGCACCGGCTCGATCAGCGTCAGGCTGCGGATGCGCTGCGGCGCCTCCAGCGCCAGCCGCAGCGCGACCACCGCCCCGAAGGAATGGCCCACCAGGTCCAGCGGCCCCGCCGCCGCCAGCCGTTCGGCCAGCGCCATCGCCACCGCTGTGGAGAGATCCGCGAAATCCGGCGTCCCGGGCCAGTCGGCGCTGCGCCCGTGTCCCGGCAGGTCGAAGGCGGTCAGCGCCTGTCCGGACCCCGGCCCCGCCAGCGCCCGCGCCAGGGGCCCCCATGCGCCGGCATGCGCGAGCGAGCAGTGAATCAGCAGCGTCGGGCGCGCCCCCTCGGTGAGCCGCACCACATGGGTGGGATGGCCCGCGAGCGTCTCCGGCCTCATCCCGGGCAGGTGTCCGGGCACGGGCACCGCATCAGCCGAGCCCAGCCAGATGCGCCTCGAGGAACTCGAGCCGGTCCTGGCCCCAGATCACCTCGTCGCCGATCACCCAGGTCGGCACGCCGAAGACGCCCCGGGCCACCCCGGCCTCGAGGTTCCGGGCATAGGTCTCGGCGCCCGCCAGCAGCCCCCGATCCGCGAGCCCCGGATCGAAGCCCGCCTGCGCGAGGCAGTCGCGGATCACCTCGTCGGTGGCGATGTCGCGCTCCTCGGCCCAGATCGCGCGGCCGAGCCCCTCGATCAGCGCCGCGAGATCGCCCCCGCCGGCCGCCTGCGCGGCGATGACCGCATAGCTCGCCGGCGCGGGGTTCACCGGGAAATGCCGCGGGTGCGGGTTCAGCGCCACGCCCAGCCGCGCCGACCAGCGGCGCAGCTCCTGGTCGCGATACGCCTTGCGGTTGGGGTGCCGGTCCGCCAGCACGGTGCCGCCCGTCCGCGCGAACAGCGCCGCCGGGTCGAGCGGGCGCAGCACCATCCGCGCGCCGTGCCGGGCCGCGACCTCGAACGGGCGGCGGCCGGCGAGGTAAACCCACGGGCTGAGCGGGCTGAGAAAATAGTCCACCTCGGTCATGCCTGCCCTCCGCCTCCGGTTTGCAAGACCGTATCCCGGTGCTAAGCGGGGTTCAACGCTGCCCACGCCAGAAGGACCCGCCATGGCCGCCATGTCCGAGCCGAAGCTCATCGCCGGCAATGCCAACCGAACGCTCGCCCGGGCGATCTCGCGGCGGATGTCGCTGCACCGCGGCGCGACGGTCAATCTGGTCGATGCGCGGGTGACGCGGTTCAACGACCAGGAGATCTTCGTCGAGGTGTTCGAGAACGTCCGCGGCGAGGACATGTTCATCGTCCAGTCGACCTCGAACCCGGCCAACGACAATCTGATGGAGCTGCTGATCATCGCCGATGCGCTGCGGCGCTCCTCGGCGGCGCGGATCACGGCCGTCATCCCCTATTTCGGCTATGCCCGCCAGGACCGCCGGAGCCGCGCGCGCACGCCGATCTCGGCCAAGCTCGTGGCCAACCTCATCGTCGAGGCCGGGATCGAGCGGGTGCTCACGCTCGATCTGCACGCCGCCCAGATCCAGGGCTTCTTCGACATCCCCGTGGACAACCTCTATGCCGCGCCGATCTTCGCGCTGGACCTCGAGCATCAGTTCCGCGGCCGGCTCGAGGATGTGATCGTGGTCTCGCCGGATGTGGGCGGCGTGGGGCGGGCGCGCGAGCTGGCCAAGCGGATCGGCTGCGGCCTCGCCATCGTGGACAAGCGCCGCTCGGCCCCGGGCGAGGTGGCCGAGATGACGGTGATCGGCGAGGTGGCGGGCCGCATCTGTGTCATGGTGGACGACATCTGCGACACCGCCGGCACGCTGGTGAAGGCGGCGGAGCTGCTGACCGGCGAGGGGGCGACCGAGGTGCACGCCTACATCACCCATGGCGTGCTCTCGGGCCCGGCGGTGGAGCGCATCGCCGGCTCGACGCTGAAGAGCCTCGTCATCACCGATTCGATCGAGCCGACGCCGGCGGTGAACTCGGCCGCCAACATCCGCATCCTGCCGGTGGCGCCGGTGCTGGCGCAGGCGATCATGAACATCTGGAGCGGGACCTCGGTGTCCTCGCTCTTCGACACCGAGACGCTGCAACCCATCTATGAGGGGATCTACAACCGCGGCTGACCGGGGAGGGAGAGAGGATGTCCGAGGCGGTGATGCCCGATGCGATCGCCGAGACCGCGCTGGCCTGGGCGCGCGACGGGCGCGGCGCGGCGCTGGCGACGGTGATCGAGACCTGGGGGTCCGCGCCGCGTCCCGTGGGCAGCCAGCTTGCGATTTCGGGGGCGGGCGAGATCATGGGCTCGGTCTCGGGCGGCTGCGTCGAGGGCGCGGTGGTGGTCGAGGCGCTGGAGGCGCTGGAGGAGGGGCGGCCGCGGCTCCTGCGCTATGGCGTCAGCGACGACGAGGCCTTTGCGGTGGGGCTGGCCTGTGGCGGCACCATCCGCGTGCTGGTGGAGCCGGTGGGCGCCGCGCCGGGGCTGGAGGCGGGGCTGCTGGAAGCGCTGGTGGAGGCGCGGGCGGCGCGGCAGGCGGTGGCGATGGTCACCGACCTCGGCGACTGGTCGCGCCGCCTCGTGCCGTTGGCCGAGGCCGACGCGGGGCTTGCCGCGCGTTTCCGGGCGGATCGTTCGGGGGTCGAGGACGACGGCGCGCGCTTCGTCGCCGTGCACAACCCGCCCCTGCGGCTGGTGGTGGTGGGGGCGGTGCACATCGCCCAACCCCTCGTGGCGATGGCGCGGCTGGCGGGGTTCGACCCCTTCCTCGTCGACCCGCGCGAGGCCTTCGGGGCCGCCCACCGCTTTCCCGGCGAGACGATCAGCCATGACTGGCCCGACGCGGCGCTCGCGGCCCATGGGCTCGATGCGCGCACCGCGGTGGTGACGCTCACCCACGATCCCAAGCTCGACGATCCCGCCATCGCGGCCACGCTGCGCTCGCCCGCGTTCTATCTCGGCTGCCTCGGCTCCACCCGGACGCATGCGAAACGGGTGGAGCGGCTGCGCGGGGCGGGCTTCGCCGAGGCCGAGGTCGGGCGCATCCACGCCCCCGTGGGCCTCGCCATCGGCGCGCGCAGCCCGGCCGAGATCGCGGTCGCGATCCTCGCCCAGATCGTCGCCACCCTGCGGCAGGGCTGATCGGTGCGCTTCGGCCCGGTGCCGCTGGCGCTCGCGGAGGGCGCGCTGCTGGCGCATGGGCTGCGAGAGGGCGAGATGGTGCTGAAGAAGGGCCAGCGGCTGGGGCCGGCCGAGGTGGCGGCGCTGGCCGGCGCCGGGCTGGCCGAGGTGACGGTGGCGCGGCTGGACCCGGGCGACGTGGCCGAGAACGACGCGGCAGCGCGGCTGGCCGCCGCGCTGGTGCCCGACGAGGCGGCGGCGGGGCTGACCCGCGCGGCGCCGTTTACCGGCCGGGCGAACCTGCATGCGACGGCGGCGGGGCTGGCGCTGGTCGATGTGGCGGCGGTCACCGCGCTGAACCGGGTGGACCCGGGCATCACGCTGGCGACGCTGCCGCCCTTTGCGCGGGTGGCGCGGGGGCTTCTGGTCGCGACGGTGAAGATCATCGCCTATGCCGTGCCGGGGGCGCGGCTGGAGGCGGCCACGGCCATCGCGGCGGGGGCGGTGCGGGTGGCGCCGTTCCGGCTCGGCTCGGCGGGGCTGGTGATGACGCGGGTGGCAGGACAGGCGGCGCGGCTGAACGAGAAGGGGCAGGCGGCGGTGGCGGCGCGGCTCGAGGGGCTGGGGATGACGCTGGCGGGGGTGGAGGAGGTGGCCCACGCCGCCGCCCCGCTCGCCGAAGCGCTGGCGCGCGCGCCGGGTGAGGCGGTGCTGGTGCTGACGGGCTCGGCCACCTCGGACATCCGCGACGTGGGCCCGGCCGCGCTGATCGCCGCGGGCGGGCGGCTGGAACGCTTCGGCATGCCGGTCGATCCCGGCAACCTCCTGTTTCTGGGCGAACTCCGGGGCCGGGCGGTGATCGGCCTGCCGGGCTCGGCGCGCTCGCCGGTGGCGCATGGCGCCGACTGGGTGCTGGAGCGGGTGGCCTGCGGGCTGCCGGTCACCTCGGACGACATCGCGGCCATGGGGGTGGGCGGGCTGCTCAAGGAGATCCCCTCGCGCCCGCAGCCGCGCGAACGCCGCCGGGGGTGAAGGCCGGGAAGGGTGCTTACTCCGAAGGCAGGCACCCGGGTCCGGCGTCGCAGGGGGGCCGTCTGCCCCCCGTCGCGCTGCGCGCGACTCCCCCCGAGGATATTTGAGGAAAGATGAAAGGGGAGAGGGTCGCGCGTGCAGCGGCCTTCGGGCGTCCTTCTGCCCCCGCACGCCGGTCGGGCGGGGGGGGGGGGGGGGGGGGGGAGCCTCCGCCCGACCGGCGTGCGGGGGCAGAAGGGGCAGGCGCCGGGGTTTCCCTTTGGCGTCGCGAGCCGCTAGAGAGCGGGGAGCGGGCCAGTTGCGAGGGAGTCGGGACCATGGCGCACCGTCTTGCAGAGATCGCCGCGGCGCTCGGGGCGCGGCTGGAGGGGGACGGCAGCCTGCGCATCTCGGCTGCGGCCGAGCCGGCCCAGGCGGGGCCCGAGGCGCTGGCGCTGGCGATGAAGCCCGAATACGCCGCGGGGCTCGCGCAGGGCCGGGCGCGGGCGGCGATCCTGTGGGACGGCGCCGACTGGCGCGCGCTGGGGCTCGAGGCTGCGCTCTTCGTGCCGCGGCCGCGGATGGCCATGGCGGGGCTCACGCGCGTGCTCGACCCGGGGCCGGAACTCGCGCCCGGGGTGCACCCCTCGGCGGTGGTGGACGCCACGGCGAGCCTTGGCGAGGGGGTCGCCGTCGGCCCCTTCGCGGTGATCGGACGCGGCGCGCGCATCGGCGCCGGCAGCCGCATCCTCGCCCATGCCAGCATCGGCGCGGAAGCCGAGATCGGCGAGGGCTGCCTGATCCGCGAGGGTGTGCGGATCGCTCACCGGGTGCGCATCGGCGCGCGCGCGATCCTGCACCCGGGCGTGGTGATCGGGGCGGACGGGTTTTCCTTCGTCACCCCCGAACCCTCGGGGGTGGAGGAGATCCGCCGCTCGCTCGGCCAGCGCGACGCCCGCGGCGCGCAGCACTGGGAGCGCATCCATTCGCTGGGCTCGGTCCGCATCGGCGACGATGTCGAGATCGGCGCCAACACCACCATCGACCGCGGCACCATCCGCGACACCGAGGTCGGCTCGGGCACCAAGATCGACAACCTGGTGATGCTGGGACACAATGTCCGGGTCGGGCGCGACTGTCTCTTCTGCAGCCAGGTGGGCATCGCGGGCTCTGCCCGGATCGGCGACCGGGTTGTGCTGGCGGGCCAGGTCGGGGTGAACGACAACATCTTCGTCGGCGACGACGTCATCGCAGGCGGCGCCACCAAGATATTCACCAATGCGCCTGCGGGCCGGGTGCTGATGGGCTCGCCCGCGATGAAGATGGAGGCGCATCTGGAGACCTACAAGGCGCTGCGCCGGCTGCCGCGGCTGATGAAGCGGCTCGGCCTCGGCGATCAGAAACCGGTTTCCAAGCCGGCCGACAGCGACTAGACAGGCCGCGCCGCAGCGAGAGGGGCGCCGCAGCGAAAAGGGGTTGGCCATGGCCGAGACTGTCCGCGACCGGGTGATCCGCATCATCGCCGAGCAGGCGGTGCTCGACGTCGCGGACGTGCACGACGAGATGGGGCTGGCCGAACTCGGGATCGACAGCCTCGGCCTGGTCGAGGCGATCTTCGCCATCGAGGAGGCCTTCGACGTCTCGGTCCCCTTCAACGCCAACGAGCCGGAGAAAAGCGGCTTCGACATCTCCTCGGTCGGCGCCATCGTCGCGGCGGTGGAGAGCCTCGTGGCCGAGCAGACCGGCGGCGACGGGGGTGCCCCCCCGGCATGAGGCGCGTCGTCATCACCGGTGCCGGCACCGTCAACGCGCTGGCCCATGACGTGCCGGGCACCTTTGCCGCCTTTCGCGAGGGCCGCTCGGGCATCGGCCCGCTGGAATTCCGCGATGTCGAGCGGCTGGCGGTGCGCATCGGCGCGCAGGTCCGCGGCTGGGACGCCGAGGCGCATTTCAACCGACAGGAGATCTCGCTCTACGACCGCTTCACCCAGTTCGCGCTGCATGCCGCGCGCGAGGCGGTGGCGCAGTCGGGGCTGAGCTTTCGCAACGACCGGCTGGCCTATCGCGCGGGCGTGGTGCTGGGCACCGCCGCGGGGGGCATGAACACCTGGGACGAGAACTATCGCTCGGTGTTCGAGGAGGGGAAGAACCGCGTCCATCCCTTCGTCGTGCCGAAGCTGATGAACAATGCCGCCACCAGCCACATCTCCATGACCTTCGGACTGATGGGGCCGGCGTTTTCGGTCTCGACCGCCTGTGCCTCGTCGAACCACGCGATGGGGATGGCCTTTCACATCGTGCGCGCGGGGGCGGCGGATGCGATGCTGACGGGCGGCTCCGAGGCGATGCTGTGCTTTGGCGGGATCAAGGCGTGGGAGGGGCTGCGCGTGATGTCCAAGGACGGCTGCCGCCCCTTCAGCGCCAACCGCAACGGCATGGTGCAGGGCGAGGGCGCGGCGGTCTTCGTCTTCGAGGAATTCGAGCATGCGCGCGCCCGCGGCGCGGAGATCCTGGCCGAGGTGGTGGGCTTTGCCATGACCGCGGACGCCGGCGACATCGTGATGCCGTCGCGGCAGGGGGCGGCGAGGGCCATGGCCGGGGCGCTGCGCGATGCGCATCTGCCGCGCGATTCGGTCGGCTACATCAACGCCCATGGCACCGGCACCGCCGCCAACGACAAGACCGAGAGCGCGGCGGTGGCCGATGTCTTCGGCCAGCATGCCGACCGGCTGATGATCTCGTCGACCAAGTCGATGCATGGGCATCTGATCGGTGGCACCGGGGCGGTGGAGCTGCTGGCCTGTCTGATGGCGCTGCGCGAGGGGGTGATCGCGCCCACCATCGGCTATGAGGAGCCCGACCCCGAATGCGCGCTCGACGTGGTGCCGAACGAGGCGCGCGAGGCGCAGGTGGAGGTGGCGCTGTCCAACGCCTTTGCCTTTGGCGGGCTCAACGCGGTGCTGGCGCTGCGGCGGGTGTGAGCGGGCCGGGGGTGACCCGGTCGGGGCCCGCGCGCCCGTGGGGGGCGTTGGAGGGGGGCTGTCTGCCCCCCGCTCGCTCCGCGAGCCCCCCCGAGGATATTTGAGGAAAGATGAAGGGGGCCTTGCGCGGGGAGGGGCGCGGGGAGGGGCGTGTGGCCTTGGGCACGTTGCCGCGGGGGCGGGGTCAGGCGGGGCGGCGGCGGGGCAGCCCGAGGTTGACCAGATTGGCGAGGAGGATCACCGCGCCGCCGACGAAGACCGCCAGCGCCACCGCCTCGCCGTAGACCACCGCGCCGACCGTCGAGATCACCGGCAGGCGCAGGAACTCCATCGGCGCGACCAGCGAGACGGGCGCGTGGCCGAGCGCGCTGGTCAGCGCGTAATGGGCCGTGAGCCCGGTGACCGCGACCAGCCCCAGCCACGGCCAGACCGCCGCCGAGGGCATCGTGAACCCCCCGGGCAGGCCGAGGGCGAGGCCCATCACCGCCTGGCTCGCCGTCATCCAGAAGAGCACGCACAGCACCGTGTCATGGGCCATGATCTTCTTCGTCCAGATCGAGTTCAGCGCGAAGCCGAGCGCCGCCACGAGGCCCAGCAGATGCCCGAGGTGCAACGGTTCCACCCCCGGGCGCGCCACGATCAGCACGCCGGCAAATCCCAGCACCACCGCCAGCGCCCGCCGGGGCGTCAGCCGCTCGCCCAGGAGCAGCGGCGCGAGCAGGGCGATCCAGATCGGCGCCGTGAACTCCAGCGCCGTGAGCTGCGCCAGCGGGATCAGCATGAGCGCCGCGAACCAGGCGTTCTGCGCGGTGAAATGGATGAGGTTGCGCTGCACATGGAGCCATGGCCGGCGGGTGCGGACCTGGGCGAAGCCCGGCCGGCTGAGGGCGAGGACGGCGCAGACGATGGCGAAGCCGATCACCGAGCGCAGCGCCATCAGCTCGAAGCTGTTCAGCTCGGTCTGCACCGCGCGCCCGGCCACCGCCATCAGCGTGAAGGAGGCGATGGCCCCCAGCATCCAGCAGAAGGCCAGCATCGGACGGCCCTGCGACGGCTCCGCGGCCGGACCGGGACGGGAGGCGGCGACCGGCTCCGTCATCGCGGCGCGGCCGTCGGCGAGGGCGATGCGGGGCAGGGCGATGTGGGCCGGGGCGACGCGGGGCAGGCCATCGCCGGGGGAGGCGACGCGGGGATCACTCCCATTCGATGGTGCCCGGCGGCTTCGAGGTGATGTCGTAGGTGACGCGGTTGATGCCGCGGACCTCGTTGATGATGCGGCCGGCCGTCTCGGACAGGAAGGCGTGGTCGAAGGGGAAATAGTCGGCCGTCATGCCGTCTACGCTGGTGACCGCGCGCAGCGCGCAGACATGGTCATAGCTGCGACCGTCGCCCATCACGCCAACGCTGCGCACCGGCAGGAGCACCACGAAGGCCTGCCAGATGCGGTCATAGAGCCCGTGGCGGCGGATCTGGTCGATGTAGATCGCATCGGCCTGGCGCAGGATCTCGAGCTTTTCGGGGGTGACCTCGCCGGGGCAGCGGATGGCGAGGCCGGGGCCGGGGAAGGGGTGGCGGCCGATGAAGCGCTCGGGCAGGCCCAGCTCGCGGCCAAGCGCGCGGACCTCGTCCTTGAAGAGCTCGCGCAGCGGCTCGACCAGCTTGAAGCCCATCTTCTCGGGCAGCCCGCCGACGTTGTGGTGCGACTTGATGGTGACCGAGGGGCCGCCGGTGACGCTGACGCTCTCGATCACGTCGGGGTAGAGCGTGCCCTGCGCGAGGAACTGCGCGTCGCCGACCTCGCGGGCGTGGGCCTCGAACACCTCGATGAACAGCCGGCCGATGGTCTTGCGCTTGGCCTCGGGGTCGGTGACGCCCTGCAGGGCGCCGAGGAAGCGGTGCGATTCGTCGGCGTGGATGAGGGGGATGTTGTAGGCGTCGCGGAACATCCCCACGACCTCTTCGGCCTCGCCCTGACGCATCAGGCCGTGGTCGACGAAGACGCAGGTGAGCTGATCGCCGATGGCCTCGTGGATCAGCACCGCCGCGACCGAGCTGTCGACCCCGCCCGAGAGGCCGCAGATGACGCGGCCGTCACCGACCTGCGCGCGGATCTTCGCGATGGCCTCGGCGCGGAAGGCGCCCATGGTCCAGTCGCCGGTGAAGCCCGCGAGGCGGGTGAAGTTCTCCAGCAGTTTCCGGCCGTTCGGGGTGTGGTGCACCTCGGGGTGGAACTGCACCGCCCAGAAGCGGCGGGCGGGGTCGGCGATCATGGCGAAGGGGGCGCCGGGCGAGGTGCCCACCGCCTCGAAGCCCGGGGCGAGCGCGGTGACGCGGTCGCCGTGGCTCATCCAGACCTCTTCGCGGCCGCCCTCGAACAGGCCGGCAAGGATCGGGTCCCCGGCATGGCCCGGGGCGGGGGAGACGAAGGCGCGGCCGAATTCGGCGTGGTGGCCGCCCTCGACCCGGCCGCCGAGCTGCACCATCATCGCCTGCTGGCCATAGCAGATGCCGAGGACCGGCACGCCCATCTCGAAGAGCCGCTGCGGGGCACGGGGGCTGCCCTCGCGCGTCACGCTGTCGGGCCCGCCCGACAGGATCACCGCCCGGGGGGCGAAGCGGTCGAGAAAGCCCGCGTCCACCGCGTGAAAGGGGTGGATCTCGCAATAGACGTTCAGCTCGCGCAGGCGACGCGCGATCAGCTGCGTCACCTGGCTGCCGAAATCGACGATGAGGAGGCGGTCGTGCTGCATGCGCTCTGGTAGGGCGCGGGGCGCGGCCGTGCAAGGGGGGCGCGGCCCGTCGCCATGGGCCCGATGTCGGAAACGCCCGCGAGATGCCGCAATCCGCAAGCGCAGCGGCCGGCCGCCGGGCTAGGGACAATCCGGAAACAGGGGAGAACGGGCATGGGCGAGGCGGGCACGGGTCGGCGGCCGGCACGGGGCGGCGGCGGCGCGGCGCGCAGGGCGGCGCGGACGGGCGTGCGGCTGGAGGCGGCGCGCTTCATCGAGCGCAACATCCCCGATTTCGACGTGCTCACGCCCGAGGCGCTGGAGATCATTGAGACCAATGCCGAGACCCTGCTCGAGGAGATCGGCGTCAACTTCGTCGACAACCCCGCCGCCTTGCAGCGCTGGCGCGATGCGGGCGCGGATGTGCAGGGCGAGCGGGTGCACATCCCCCGCGGGCTGGCGCGCGCGCTCTGCGCCACGGCGCCTGCACGCTTCACCCAGATCGCCCGCAACCCCGAGCGCAACGTCGAGATCGGCGGCCGCAGCCTCGTGCTCGCCCCGGTCTACGGCCCCCCCTTCGTGCGCGACCTCGAGGGCGGGCGGCGCTATGCCACGATCGCGGATTTCCGCAACTTCGTGAAGCTCGGGCAGGTCTCGAAGTGGATCCACCACTCGGGCGGGACGGTGTGCGAGCCCACCGACGTCGCCGTCAACAAGCGCCATCTCGACATGCTGCTCGCGCACATGACGCTCAGCGACAAGCCCTTCATGGGCTCGGTGACCGAACCCTCGCGCGCCGCGGATTCGGTCGCCATGGCCGAGATCCTGTTCGGCCCGCTGGACGGGCGTTGCGTGATGACCTCGCTGATCAACATCAACTCGCCGCTGACGTTCGATTCGGTGATGATGGGCGCGCTGGAGGTCTATGCCGCGGCCGGGCAGGCCTGCATCGTCTCGCCCTTCATCGTGGGTGGCGCCATGGCGCCGGTGACGGTGGCCGGCACGCTGACGCAGGTGCTGGCCGAGGTGCTGGCGGGCGTGGCCTATTCGCAGCTTGTCCGCCCGGGGGCGCCGGTGATCTTCGGCGCCTTCGTCACCTCCATCGACATGAACTCGGGCGCGCCCACCTTCGGCACGCCCGAGGCCGCGCTCATCACGCTGGGCGCGGGCCAGCTCGCGCGCCGGCTGGGGCTGCCCTATCGCTCGGGCGGGGCCTTCTGCGGCTCGAAGCTGCCCGACGCGCAGGCCGGCTACGAGAGTGCGAATGCGCTGAACACCGCGCTGCTGGCGGGGGTGAACTTCATGCTCCACGCCGCCGGCTGGCTGGAGGGGGGGCTGGTGGCCTCCTACGAGAAATACGTGATGGACGCCGACCAGCTCGGCGCGTTGCACCAGCTTGCGCGCGGCATCGACCTCAGCCCCGAGGGGCAGGCGATGGAGGCCATCCGCGAGGTCGGCCCGGGGGGGCATTTCCTCGGCTGCGCGCATACCCAGGCGCATTTCCAGACCGCCTTCTGGCGCTCGGGGCTGCTGGATTACAAGCCGTTCGAGACCTGGGCCGAGGAGGGCGCGCGCGACACCCAGGCGCTGGCCGCGGCCCGGGTGGCGCGCCTGCTGGCCGATTACGAGGCGCCCACGCTGGACGCCGGCATCGCCGAGGCGCTGGCCGGTTTCGTGGCCGCGCGCAAGGCCGCGATGCCCGATGCCTTTGCCTGAGGCGGCTGCGGCGGCAGCTGCCGCGCCTCGGCCATGAGCGCGATCAGCACCTCGACATGGCGGGCCACGCAATAGGCCGTGTCGCCGGCGCGACGGCGTTGGTCCAGCTCGGCCTCGCGCACGATCAGCGTGGCGACGATCTGCGCCGGGGTCCGCGCGCCCGCGGCCGCGAACATCCGGCGCAGGCCCGGGGTGCGGCGATAGTCGCAAAGCCCGAAACGGGCGGCGCGGATCAGCAGGCGCGGACGGCGCAGGCCGGCGAGCAGGCTGGGCAGATCGGTCATGGCATTCCCCACAGGTTGCAGCACGGGGGAAGGTGACTCAACTCAGACGGGTGTTGCGGAAGCGGCGTGCGGTGCGTGCGGAGGTTTCAACACAGTTTAGGGTTTGAGAACAATTATCGGTATCCGCGACGATTTTAACCAAGCGGTAACCAATCTTGCCCCAAGTGTGGATAACTTGCAGACCATGCGGGGTGGTGATGGGAGGCAGCACATGACCGCCGATATCCGACGGCTGCGGGAGCTTCCCGGGTGGGTGCCTGCCGCGGTCGGACTGTATCTGTTGCACACCGAAGAGGGTGTGTCGCTGCGCAGCCTTGCCCGCTGCACGGGGCGTCACCCGTCGACGGTGCTGCGTCAGGTCCGCCGGTTCGAGAATCGTCGCGACGATCCGCTTGTCGACGAGGCGCTGTCCCGGCTGGGCCGGGCGGCGACCCTCTCGCCGGCGGCGAGCAACGCAACGACCCCGCACAAGGACCCCCCCGAGATGATGGCACGCCTGCGCCCGCTTTCCGACGAAGACCGCCTCGCCCGCGAGGCCCGCCGCATCCTGCGCCGGCTGGTGGAGCCCGGCACGATCCTGGCGATCGCCCCCGAGATGGAGCGCGCCGTGGTCCTGAAGGAGATGACCGACGGCACCACCGCGCGCATCGCCGTGGTCGAGCGCGAGGTGGCGCAGGTGTTCGCGCTGAAGGAGTGGATCGCCTGCCGTCGCAGCGGCCGGGTGGCGACCTATGCGATCACCCAGACGGGGCGGGCGGCGCTGAAGCGGATGCTGGCGGCCGAGGCCGACCATGCCGGGCTGGCCGAGGCGCCCGCGCCCTTTGCCGCGCAGCACGCCGAATGGGAGGAACGCCGCCTCGAACGGCCCGAGGGCGAGGCCGAGCGGGTGCGGGTGAACGTGGCCGAGAGCCCGGTGGCGATGCTGGCGCGGCGCAAGGACACCGACGGCAAGCCGTTCCTGTCGGCCGATCTGGTGGCGGCGGCCGAGCGGCTGCGCGAGGATTTCGAGCTGGCGCAGATGGGGCCGCGGGTGACGCAGGACTGGGACCGCTTCCTGACGGCGGGCGAGCGGGGCGGCTACGGCGGGCGTGGCCCGGCCGAGGGGCCGCGGGCGGCGCGCGACCGGGTGGCGGCGGCGTTGCGCGACCTCGGGCCCGGGCTGGGCGACGTGGCGCTGCGCTGCTGCTGCTTTCTCGAGGGGCTGGAGGCGACGGAGCGGCGGATGGGCTGGTCGGCGCGCTCGGGCAAGATCGTGCTGCGGATCGCGCTGATCCGGCTGAAGCGGCATTACGACGAGACAGCGGGCGCCCCGGCGGAGGGCAGCCCCTCTCCCGGCGCGAGAGGGGCTGCCGCATCAGTCCTCGGCGCGGGTGATGCCGGCGGCGAACAGCACACCCGCCAGCGCCCCGCCCGCCAGCGGCGCCACGAGGAACACCCACAGATCCGCCAGTGCCCGCCCGCCGGCGAACACCGCCGGCCCGATGGAGCGGGCGGGGTTGACCGAGACCCCGGTCACGTTGATCCCCGCCATGTGGATCGCCGCCAGCGTCAGCCCGATCGCCAGCCCCGCCATCGCCGCCGGCGCCCCCCGCTGCGTGGCCCCGAGGATGACGGTGACGAAGAGGAAGGTCGCCACCGCCTCGAACAGCAGCGCCGAGCCGAGGCCGTATTCGCCCAGATAGCCGGGGCCGAAGCCGTTCTGCCCCAGCCCGTTCGCCGCGAGGCTGTAGCCCGGGCTGCCCGAGGCCACCATCAGCAGCACCAGCGCGCCGAGGATGGCGCCCGCCACCTGCGCCGCGGCATAGCCGCCGAACTCGGCGGGCGTCATCCGCCCTGCCAGCAGCATCCCCAGCGAGACCGCCGGGTTCAGATGCGCCCCCGAAATGGCCCCGAGGCCATAGGCGGCGGCGACGATGGCGAGGCCGAAGGCCAGCGAGATGCCGAGCATCCCGATCTGCTCGCCCATCAGCACCGCCGCGCCACATCCGAAGAAGACAAGGATGAAGGTGCCGAGGCCCTCGGCAAGGAGTTTCTGCGTCATGGAAGCATGCTCCAACGAGACCGCGACCTTCGCGCCGCTGGAAACCCTCGGCGGGCCGCGTTAGATGCATGGCTGGTTTCTGCAACAAGAAAAGCGTCTTCATGCCCGACACCCGCCAGCCCCCTGCACGGCACCCCGAAAAGGCCCACCGGCCCGATCAGGCGCAGCCGAAAAAGCCCGGCTGGATCCGGGTGAAGGCCCCCACCTCGGCCGAGTACCGCCAGACGCGGGAGATCATGCGCACGCACCGGCTGGTGACCGTCTGCGAGGAGGCGGGCTGCCCCAATGTCGGCGAATGCTGGAGCCAGGGCCACGCCACCATGATGATCATGGGCGAGATCTGCACCCGCGGCTGCACCTTCTGCAACGTCGCCACCGGCCGGCCGCAGGCGCTGGATGCGTTCGAGCCGGGCCGCGTGGCCGATGCGGTCGCGAAGCTCGGGCTCGCGCATGTCGTCGTCACCAGCGTCGACCGCGACGATCTGGAGGATGGCGGGGCCGAGCACTTCGCCCGGACGATCCGCGCCATCCGCCACCGGGCGCCGGGAACGACCATCGAGGTGCTGACCCCCGATTTCCTGCGCTGTCCGCCCGCGGCGCTGGAGACGGTGGTGGCGGCGCGGCCGGATGTGTTCAACCACAACCTGGAAACCGTGCCGGGGCTCTACCCCGAGGTGCGGCCCGGGGCGCGCTATTTCCACAGCCTGCGGCTGTTGCAGCGGGTCAAGGAGCTGGACCCGGGGATCTTTACCAAGTCGGGCATCATGGTGGGGCTGGGCGAGGAGCGGCAGGCGGTGTTGCAGGTGATGGACGACCTGCGCGCGGCGGATGTCGATTTCCTGACCGTGGGGCAGTATCTTCAGCCGACGCCCAAGCACCATGGCGTGGCCCGCTTCGTGCCGCCCGAGGAGTTCGCGGCGCTCGAGAAGGCGGCCTTTGGCAAGGGGTTCCTGATGGTCTCGGCGAGCCCGCTGACGCGGTCGTCCTATCACGCCGGCGAGGATTTCGCGCGGCTGCGTGCGGCGCGGGAGGCGCGGCTGGGACGCGGCTGAGGCGCTGGTGGCTGGCGTCGGAGGGGGGCTTTCTGCCCCCCGCTCGCCTTGCGAGCCCCCCCGAGGATATTTGAGGAAAGATGAAAGGGGGATGCGGGGCGACCGTCCCCAGAGGCGATTCTGCCGGCCAGCGTGGACGGGGTGTCGGGAGCGGGGCGGTCGGGCAGCCACCCCGGCGCGGATCAGGGCGCCGGGGGCAGGCGGAGGAGATAGGCGGCGATCGCCTGGAGGTCCTCCTGCGGCAGGCGCGAGAGGCTGGCGACCACCGCCGCCATGGTGCCGCCGGCGCTGTCGAAGCTCGGGGTGAAGCCGGTGGCGAGGTAGCCGGCGATCTCGCCCCGGCTCCAGCCCAGCTGCGCCGGGGTGATGCCGGGGATACGGCCGGTGCCCGAGGGGTTGGGCGCGCCGGCCATCCAGCGGCCGCGGTCCATCACGCCGAGCCGGCTGCGCGGGGTGTGGCATTCGCCGCAATGGGCCAGCGCCTCGGCGAGATGGCGGCCGCGCTCCTCCTCCTCGGTCATCGCGCCGGGCACGGCCCAGCCCTCGGGCAGGGCGATCCGCTTCCACAGCCCGATGCCGCGGCGCAGGCTGTAGGGGAAGGGCAGCGCGTGGTCCTCGTTCGGCCGGTCCGAGGCGGGCAGCCCGTCCATGAAGGCCTTGAGGTCTGCCACCTCCTGGAGGGTCGCGAAGCGGTAGGAGGCGTAGGGGAAGGCCGGATAGTAGTGCTGCCCGTCGGGCGCGACGCCGCGCAGCATGGCGTTGGCGAAGGCGGCAAGGTCCCAGCCGCCGATGCCGTGGGTGGGGTCGGGGGAGATGTTGGGGGCGCGGAAGGTGCCGAAGTCGGTGACCAGCGCCCGGCCGCCGGCGAGCACCAGCAGGGCCTCGCCCGTCGCGCCCTCGGCCGCGTGGCAGGAGGCGCAGCCCGAGGCCCAGAACACCGCCTCGCCGCGCGCGGCGTCGCCCTCGAGGCCGGCGAGGGCGCCGTCGGGCAGCCGGTCGGGCCGCGTCAGCGCCCAAGCGGCGACGGCGAGGAGGGCGAGCAGGACGGTGAGGAGGGCGGCGCGCATCGCGGAACCGCGCCGGGGCAGGGGGCCGCCCCGGCGCCTGTGCTCACTGCGGCGCGCGATAGGCCTGGTGGCAGGCCGAGCAGGCGCCCGCGATGCCGCCGAGCGCGCCGCGCACCGCATCGAGCCCGTCGCCCGCCACCGCCTGCATCGCCTGCGTGCCCTCCTGAAGCGCCGCGAGCTTCGCGACGAAATCCTCCGGGTTCTCCCAGATCGCGGGCAGGGCCCGGGTGCCGTCCATGCTGAAGTTGTCCGACCCCTCGGGCCACAGGAGCGACTGGTCCAGCGTGGTGAGCTTCACGAGGTTGTCGGCGGCGGCCTGCGCGAGGTCGGCGTCATAGGGCATGTTGCCCTGCGCCATGCCCACCAGCGGGCCGATGTGCAGCGCGAAGAGCTTGAACTGGCCCTGGCGGGCCGCGACGGTGTCCTCGACGCTCTGGGCGGTGGCGGCGCCGGCGGCGAGGGCGCCGACGAGGGCAAGGGCGGTCGAGAAACGGTAAAGACGCATGGCTGGCTCCCCAAGAAGGCGATCCGGTCGGGAACGACCGGCCTTTGAGGGATAGCACGCGCGCATGTCAGGTCAACGAAGCGATGGCCGCGCCCGTCACCACATCCGCCGGCCGCCGCCGCTGTTGACCGTGGCCCAGTCCGGCCAGCCCCAGATCAGCTCGATCGCCAGCAGCATGAAACAGACCGCCACGATGGCCAGCACGAAGCGCACCTGCTTCGGCGAGGGCGGGGTGCGCACCCATTTGTACATTCGCACCAGCCAGAACGGGCTCATTCCAGGAACCTCACCTTGCCGATGTGCGGCAGGTTGCGGTCGCGCTGGGCAAAGTCGATGCCGTAGCCGACGACGAACTCGTCGGGGATGACGAAGCCGGTCCAGGTGGCGGCGATCTCGACCTCGCGCCGTGACGGCTTGTCCAGCAGCGCGCAGATCTCCAGCCGCCGCGGGTCGCGCGCGCGCAACAGTTGCGAGACATGGTGCAGCGTGAAGCCGGTGTCGACGATGTCCTCCACCACCAGCACGTCGCGGCCCGAGATCTCGCCCGAGAGGTCCTTGAGCAGCCGGACCTCGCGCGAGCTTTCCATCCGGTTGCCGTAGGAGGACGCCTCGAGGAAATCGACCTCCACCGGCAGGTCCAGTTCGCGCACGAGGTCGGCGATGAACACGAACGACCCGCGCAGGAGCCCCACCACCACCAGCTTGTCGGTGCCCTCGAAATGCGCGGTGATCTCGCGCGCGAGGCTCTCGACGCGCGCGGCGATGGCCTTGGCCGAGATCATCTCGTCGATGGCATAGGGCCGCGGGCCCGGCCGGGACAGTGCGGCATTCATGCGATGTGCGTCGGATTGCGGCATGTCGGCCCCTTGATTTCGCCCCCCATTACAAGAGATGTGACCCCACTGTCACGAGGAGAAGAGCCCGAGAGGACGCCCGCCCGAGATGCCCATCCACGAGGAACACCGCACGCTGCCCTATTCGGCCCGGGAGATGTTCGACCTGGTCGCCGATGTCGCCCGCTATCCGGAGTTCCTGCCCTGGACGGCCGCCGCGCGCATCCGCTCGCGCAAGCCCTTTGCCGGGGGCGAGGTGATGGAGGCCGACCTCGTGGTCTCGTTCAAGGTGTTCCGCGAACGCTTCGGCAGCCGGGTGACGCTGTGGCACGAGCGGCTCGGCATCGACACCGAATACATCGACGGCCCCTTTCGCCACATGAAGTCGCACTGGCGCTTCACGCCGCTGGAGGACGGCGGCTGCGCGGTCGATTTCAGCGTCGATTTCGAGTTCCGCAACGCGATCCTGCAAAAGCTGATCGGGGTGGTGTTCAACGAGGCGATGCAGCGCATCGTCCGCGCCTTCGAGACGCGGGCCGAGGCGTTGCACGGCCGCCAGAGCGTCACCGGCTGAGGCGGTTCGCGCCTGGCCCGCGGGGGCGCGGCCGGACCGGTGCCGTGGCCCGTTGACATCGCCGCCGCGCAGGGTAGGTGAGCCGTCATGCCCGACACCGCCCCCCCTGCCGCCCGCGTCCTGCTCGGCGGCGCCCCCGAAGGCTTCGACGCCCAGCTGATCGCGCGCGAGCTGGCGCGCGCGGGCGGCGCCGTCGTCCATGTCGCCCGCGACGACCGGCGGATGGAGGCGATGCGGGCCGCGCTCGCCTTCTTCGCCCCCGAGACCGTGGTGCTGACCTTTCCGGCCTGGGACTGCCTGCCCTTCGACCGGGTCTCGCCCAACCCGGAGGTCGGCGCGCAGCGCATGGCCACGCTCGCGGCGCTGGCGCAGGGGGTGCCGGGGCCCTTCGTGCTGCTGACCACGCTGAATGCCGCGGCCCAGCGGGTGCCGGCGCGCGAGGTGCTGACGGCCTCGGTCTTTGCCGCGACGGTGGGGACGCGGGTGCGCGAGGGGGCGCTGCGCGACTTCCTCGCGCGCATGGGGTTCTCTGCCGCGCCCACCGTCACCGAACCGGGCGACTGCGCCTTTCGCGGCGGCATCGTCGATGTCTGGGCGCCGGGCAGCGCCGGCCCGGTGCGGCTGGATTTCTTCGGCGACGTGCTCGACGGCGCCCGCCGCTTCGACCCCGCCAGCCAGCGCACGGTGCAGAAGCTCGACCGGGTGGAGCTTGCGCCCGCCTCCGAGGTCATCCTGGACGAGGCCGCCATCGCCCGTTTCCGCCGCAACTGGCGGGCCGAGTTCGGCCCCGGCGGTGCAGACCCCCTCTACGAGGCGGTCAGCGCCGGGCGCAAGCATCAGGGGATGGAGCACTGGCTGCCGTGGTTCCACGACCGGCTGGAGACGCTCTTCGACTATCTGCCGGGCGCCAGCGTCGTCCTCGACGACCAGCTCGACGCCGCCCGCACCGCCCGGTGGGAGGCCATCGCCGACCAGTACGACGCGCGGCGCGAGGCGCTGGGCCAGAAGGGCCGCGCGGACGCCTACAAACCCTGCCCGCCCGGGCTCCTCTATCTGGATGAGGCCGGATGGGAGGCCGCCACCGCCGGCCACCGCGTGCTGCGCCTCTCGCCCCTGCCGCAACCGTCGGGGCCGGGGGTGGTGGATGCGGGCGGGCGCATGGGCCGCAGCTTCGCCCCCGAGCGCCAGCAGGAAAACGTCAACCTCTTCGAGGCTTTGGCGGCCCATCTTCGCGCAAGGCTGAAACGCGGCGCGGTCGTCCTCGCCTGCTATTCCGACGGCGCGCGGGAGCGGCTGACGGGGCTTCTTGCCGACGAGGGCGTCACCGGCGCCGAGCCCGTCGCGGACGCCCGCGGCATCCGGCCGGGCGGGCTCCACATCGCCGTCTGGCCGCTGGAGGCCGGCTTCGAGGCGCCCGACCTCACCGTCATCGCCGAACAGGACGTGCTGGGCGACCGGCTGATCCGTGCGCCGAAAAAACGCCGCAAGGCCGAGAACTTCCTGACCGAGGCGCAGTCGCTGTCGCCGGGAGACCTCGTCGTCCACGTCGATCACGGCGTCGGCCGCTACACCGGGCTGGAAACCGTCACCGCCCTCGGCGCGCCCCATGAATGCGTCGCGCTCGAATATGCCGGCGGCGACCGCCTCTATCTGCCGGTCGAGAACATCGAGCTCCTCTCGCGCTACGGCCATGAGGAGGGGCTGCTCGACAAGCTCGGCGGCGGCGCCTGGCAGGCCCGCAAGGCCCGGCTCAAGGAACGGCTGCGCGAGATCGCCGAAAAGCTCATCCGCATCGCCGCCGAACGCACGCTCAAACGCGCCCCCGAATACACCGCCACCGGCCACGACTGGGAGGCCTTCTGCGCCCGCTTCCCCTGGGCCGAGACCGACGACCAGCTCGCCGCGATCGCCGATGTGCTGGCCGACCTCGACCGCGGCACGCCCATGGACCGCCTCGTGGTGGGCGACGTCGGCTTCGGCAAGACCGAGGTCGCCATGCGCGCGGCCTTCGTGGTGGCGATGTCGGGCGCGCAGGTCGCGGTCATCGCCCCCACCACGCTGCTCGCGCGCCAGCACGCCCGCACCTTCGCCGAACGCTTCCGCGGCTTTCCCCTGAGGATCCGGCAGCTCTCGCGCTTCGTCTCGGCAAAGGAGGCCGCCGAGACGCGCAAGGGCCTCGCCGACGGCACCGTCGACATCGTCGTCGGCACCCATGCGCTGCTCGCCAGGGGGGTCAGGTTCCACAACCTCGGCCTCATGATCATCGACGAGGAGCAGCATTTCGGCGTCGGCCACAAGGAACGGCTGAAGGAGATGCGCGCCGAGGTCCATGTCCTCACCCTCACCGCCACACCCATCCCGCGCACCCTGCAACTGGCGCTGACCGGCGTGCGGGACCTCTCGCTCATCGCCACCCCGCCCGTCGACCGGCTCGCCATCCGCACCTATGTCAGCGAGTTCGACCCGATGACCCTGCGCGAGGCGCTCCTGCGCGAGCACTACCGCGGCGGGCAGAGCTTCATCGTCACCCCGCGCATCAAGGACCTGCCCGAGATCGAGGACTTCCTGCGCGAACAGGTCCCCGAGGTCAGCTTCACGGTGGCCCATGGCCAGATGGCCGCGGGCGAGCTCGACGACAAGATGAACGCCTTTTACGACGGCCGCTTCGACGTGCTGCTCTCCACCTCCATCGTCGAATCGGGCCTCGACATCCCCCGCGCCAACACCATGATCGTGCACCGCGCCGACATGTTCGGGCTCGCGCAGCTCTATCAGATCCGCGGCCGGGTGGGCCGGGCCAAGACCCGCGCCTATTGCTTCCTGACGACGAAACCGCGCGCGCCCCTCACCCCGGCCGCCACCAAGCGCCTGCGCCTCCTCGGCAGCCTCGATTCGCTCGGTGCGGGCTTCACGCTCGCCAGCCAGGACCTCGACCTGCGCGGCGCCGGCAACCTGTTGGGCGAGGAACAGTCGGGCCACATCCGCGAGGTCGGCTACGAGCTCTACCAGCACATGCTGGAGGACACGATCGCACGGCTGCGCTCGGGCGAGCTGGAACTGCCGGGCGATGGCGACTGGTCGCCGCAACTGAACCTTGGCGTGCCGGTGATGATCCCCGAAGCCTACGTCCCCGACCTCGACGTCCGCCTCGGCCTCTACCGCCGCCTCTCGGGCCTGACCTCGAAGGTGGAGCTCGAGGGCTTCGCGGCCGAGCTGATCGACCGGTTCGGCCCGCTCCCGCGCGAGGTGAACACGCTTCTCGTGGTGGTCCGGCTCAAGGCGATGTGCCGCCGCGCCGGCATCGCGCGGCTCGATGCCGGGCCCAAGGGCGCCACGGTGCAGTTCCACATGGACAAGTTCGCCAACCCCGCCGGGCTGGTGGCCTTTCTTCAGGCCGAGAAGGGGCTGGCGAAGATCCGCGACAACAAGGTCGTGCTGCGCCGCGACTGGGCCACGGACGCCGAGCGCATCAAGGGCGCCTTCGCCATCGCCCGCGACCTCGCCGAACGCGCAAGGGCGGCCTGACCGCCCCTCTTCATCTTTCCTCAAATATCCTCGGGGGGGCGCCCGAAGGGCGTGGGGGGCAGACAGCCCCCCTCCCACGCCGGCCCCAGGCTCCTCCGCCGGAGCGGCGCCCGGCTCACTCCGCCGGCCGCTCCTCCGCCGCCCGGGTGCTGCGCATCAAGAGGAACGCGACGCCCGAGCACAGCGCCACCCCCGCCACCAGCGGCACGGGCGTGCCGTCATAGCTCTGCCCCACCGGCACCGCGATCAGGACCGCGACCACGGTCGACAGCGAGCCGATCACCGCCGCCGCCAGCCCCGCGATATGGCCCAGCGGCTCCATCGCCAGCGCGTTGAGGTTGCCGAACGTCAGCCCCACCATGAAGAACGCCGCGCACATATAGGCGAAAAAGGCGAAAAACGCCGCCGGCTCGGGCAGGGGCACGAACCACCACTGCGCCAGGAACAGCGCCGACACCGCCGCCTGCGCACCATAGGCCGTGGTTGCCAGCCGCCGCATCCCCAGCCGCATCACCAGCGCCGCGTTCAGGATCCCCGACAGCCCCGCCACCAGCGCAACCCCCGCAAACCAGAAGGGAAAGCTCGCCTCGCGGTCGAAGACATCGGCAAAGATCTGCGGCGCGGTCGACAGGAAGATGAACATCTGCCCGAAACCCAGCGCCATCACCAGGATATAGACCGGCACCCGCGGCGTGCGCAGCACCTCCACCACGGCCGCGAGCAGCACCGAGGGCCGCAGCGGCCGGCGCCGCTCGGGCGGGTGGGTCTCGGGCTGGCGCAGCGTCAGCCAGGTGCCCGAGACGAGGCCGAAGACCACGCAGGACCAGAACACCGCCCGCCAGTCCCAGACCCAGATGATGCCCGCCCCGATCGAGGGCGCCACCGCCGGCACGATGATGAACACCGTCATCACGATCGAGGTGACGCGCGCCATCATCCGCCCCTGATAGAGGTCGCGCACGATCGCCAGCGTCACCACCCGCGGTGCCGCCGCCCCCAGCCCCTGCACCAGCCGCGCCGCCAGCAGCACCTCGAGCGACTGCGCCGCCGCCGCCACCAGCGCCGCCGCGATGTAGATCGCCAGCCCCATCACCACGATGCGCTTGCGGCCAAAGGCGTCCGACACCGGCCCCCAGAAGAGCGTCCCCACCCCCATCCCCAGCACGAAACTGGTGATGACGAGCTGCGCGCGGTTGACCTCGTCGGGCGAGAGGTCGGCGGCGATGACCGTCAGCGCCGGCAGCATCGCGTCGATGGAATAGGCGATGGTGGCGAACAGCATCGCCAGCAGCGCCACGAACTCGGGAAAGCCCAGCGGCCGTTCGGGCCTCATGCGCCGCGCCCCGCCAGCTCGGCGATCACCTGCGCCCACAGCCCCGGCGGCTGCGCCCCCGGCACGACATAGGCCCCGGCCACGATGAAGGTCGGCACCGCCCGGATGCCGCGCGCCCGCGCCTGCGCATCCGCCTCGGACACCAGCGCGCGGTCGGCGTCCGAGGCCAGCAGCCGCGCCACCACCTCCCGCTCCATCCCCGCCTCGGCCGCCAGATCGGCCAGCACGCCCGCATCGCCGATGTCGCGGCCCTCGCGGAAATAGGCGCGGAACAGCGCCGAGACGACCGGCGTCTGCCGCCCCTCCAGCCCCGCCCAGTGGATCAGCCGGTGCGCATCCAGCGTGTTGGGCGTGCGCGCGATGGCGCCGAGGTCGGGCGCCAGCCCCGCCGCCTCGGCCGCCTGCATCACCGGCAGATACGCCTCCACCGCGCCGCGCTGGCCGCCGAACTTCGCCTCGAGATAGGCGCGCCGGTCCATCCCCCCCGCGGGCATGTCGGGGTTGAGCTGAAACGGATGCCAGACGATGCGGAAGGGGTGGTCGGGCGCGGCCTCCAGCGCGCGGTCGAGATGCGCCTTGCCGATCCAGCACCAGGGGCAGATCGGGTCGATCCAGATGTCGAGGGCGATCTCAGGCGGCACCGGTCACCCCCAGCCCTGCCTCGATCCCGCGCCGCAGCGCCCGGCGCAGGAGCTTGTTGTTGGCGCCGCGGGGCAGTGCGGGCAGGTGCCGCCACAGCCGCGGCTGCTTGTAGCGCGCGAGCCGCGCGCCCGCCCAGGCCTCCAGCGCCGCCTCGGCCAGCGGCGCGGCCGCCACATAGCCCGCCGCGATCACCGTCACCCCGGGCTTGACCGTCACCTCGCAGACCGCGCTCTCGGCGATGTCGGGATGGGCGTTCAGCACGGCCTCCACCTCCAGCGGCGAGACCCGGACGCCGCCGGCGTTCATCATGTCGTCGTCGCGGCCGAGATAGGCGATGGCGCCGTCCTCGGCCATCACCCCGATGTCGCCGGTGAGGAACCAGTCGCCGGCAAAGCGCGCCCGCGTCTCCGCCTCGGCGCCCAGATAGCCGAGGAACAGCCCGGGGTCAGAACGGTGCACCGCGATCACGCCCGGCTGGCCGCGCGGCACCGGCGCCCCGTCCGCCCCGATCAGCGCCAGCCGCCGCCCGGGCTGGGCATGGCCCGAACTCCCCGCCGGCGCCGGACGGCCGGGCGCGCCGGACAGGAAGGTCGAGCACTCCGACATCCCGAAGGCCTCGTGCACCGCCGTCCCCGTCGCCGCCTCCCAGGCCGCGCGCACCGGCTCGGCCAGCTTCTCGCCCGCCGACAGCCCATGCCGCAGCCGCGGCAGGGCAAGCTTCGCGCCCGACCTGAGCATCTGGCGATAAACCCCCGGCGCGGCGGCAAAGATGCTCACATCGAACCGCCGCATCAGGAGGGGCAGCTGCGCCGGCTCCACCCCCGGCGCCGGCACCAGCGCCGTGGCGCCGCAGGCCCATGGGTCCAGGAGCCCCGTTCCCAGCGTATAGGTCCAGTTCAGCGCGCCGGCATGCATCAGCCGGTCGGCGGGCGTCAGCCCATACCAGCCCTCCCACATCATCCGCCGCGCCCAGACGGCGCGATGGGCATGCAGCACCGCCCGCGGCCGGCCCGAGGTGCCCGAGGTGAAGACGATGTATCCCAGCCGCTCGGGCGACCCCATCGCCCAGGCGCAAGGCGGGCCATCGTACATCGCGCGCAAGGCCTCGAGGTCCAGCACGGGGCAGGGCGGATCGGCCGGCACCGCCACCCCCGGCCCCGCCACGATCAGCGCCGGCGCCAGCCCCTCGGCCAGCGCCGCCACCTCGGGCGCGGTCAGCTGCGCCGAGGTCGGCACCGGCACCAGCCCCGCCGCCACCGCGCCGAGAAACAGCACCGGAAACTCCACCGAATTCGCCAGCCGCATCAGCACCCGGTCGCCGGGCACCAGCCCGCGGGCCAGAAGCCCCGCCCCGACCCCCCGCACCGCCGCCTCCAGCCGGCCGAAGCTCCAGCGTTCGGCCCCGTCGGGGCGCACCAGTTGCAGCGCGATCCGGTCCGGCGTGACGGCGGCCTGCGCCAGCACATGGGCCGCCAGGTTGAACGGCGCAGGGCAGGGCGGCGGCGGGGCGGTTTCCACGAGCGAGCGCATGGCCCGACAGCTACGCCGCCCGCCCGGGCATGGCAAGGCAACCCGGCGCTCAGCGCCCGAACCACCCCCCGACCGCGCGGGCGCTGGCCGAGATGTCCATGCCCACCCCCTCGACCGTGTTGCAGCCGGCGGCCAGCATGACCGCCAGCACCAGCACCAGCCCCAGCCTAGTCCTCATGCCACCACACCTCCGGCTGAAAGCCGAGCCAGTCGCCATAGATCGGCAGCCGCTCGGGAAAGCGCAGCTCGCGGCGGTGCGCGATGCGCGAGACGTCCGAGAACCAGAACGGGATGAAATAGCGCCCCGTCGTCAGCACCCGGTCGAGCGCGCGCGCCGCCGCCACGAACTCCTCCCGCGTCTCGGCCGTCAGCAGCACGCGGATCATCTCTTCGGCCGCCGGCGCGTCGATGCCGGCCCAGTTGCGCGTCCCCGGCGCCTCCACCCCGGCCGAGCCCCAGTAGAGCCACTGCTCGTTGCCGGGCGACAGCGACAGCGACAGCGCCTGCCGCGTCATGTCGAAGTCGTAGACGCCCGTGCGCTCGGTGAACTGCGCGCTGTCCACCGTGGCGATGCGCGCCGAGATCCCCAGCCGGCGCAACGCCTCGATATAGATCGTGGCCACCGACTGCATCTCGGCCGCGCCCTGCGGCAACAGGATCTCGAAGGCGAAGGGCTCGCCCGCGGCGTTGCGCAGCACACCGTCCTGCACATCCCAGCCCGCCTCGGACAACAGCCGCGTGGCCGCCCGGATGCCGGCGCGATTGGCCTCCGAGCCGTCCGAGACGGGCAGCGCATAGCCCTCCAGCGCGCCGGGCAGCAGCGTGTCGGCAAAGGGCGCCAGCAGCTCGGCCACCCGCCCCTCGGCCGGGCCCGGGCGCATCCCCAGCTCCGAGTTGGAGAAGAACGAGGTGATCCGCGGCTCGCGCCCGCCGTTCAACGTGCGGTTCACGAACTCGAAGTTGAAGGCGTGGATCAGCGCCTCGCGCACCCGCCAGTCGGCGAAGATCTCGCGCCGGGTGTTGAAGACGAAGCCGTTGATCCCCGAGGGCCGGCTGTGCGGGATCTCCGAGAGCACCACCGCCCCCGAGGTCACCGCCGGGAAATCATAGCCCGTCTCCCAGCGCGCCGGGCTCGTCTCGCGCCAGGTGGTGAGGACCCCGGCCTTGAACGCCTCGAAGGCCACGCCCGCATCGCCGAAATAGTCGTAGCGGACCTCGTCGAAATTGTGCTGGCCGCGGTTGAAGGGCAGGTCGCGCCCCCACCAGTCCGGGTCGCGGCGAAAGCTGATGAAGCGGCCGGGCTCGAACCGGTCCACCACATAGGGCCCCGAGCCGATGATCGGGGTCAGCGACGAGGCGGTGAAGTCGCGCCCCTCGAACTGCGCCTTCCGGATCACCGGCCGCAGCCCGAGGATGAGTGGCAGCTCGCGGTCGGGCTCGGTGAAGGTGAAGCGGACCGTGCGCGGCCCGGTCGCCTCGGCCGTGGCGATCTTGTCCCAGGCGGTGCGATAGCGCGGCAGGCCCTGGGTGCCCAGCGTCTCGAAGGACCACAGCACATCCTCGGGCGTCACCGGGCTGCCGTCCGAGAAACGCGCCTCCTCGCGCAGGGTGAAGGCGACGAAGCTGCGCGCGGCGTCGGTCTCGATGCTCTCGGCCAGAAGGCCGTAGAGGGCAAAGGGCTCGTCATAGCTGCGGCCCATCAGCGTCTCGACCGTCAGGGTCTGCACCCCCCAGGGCGCGCGCCCGCGCAGGATGTAGGGGTTGAGCGAATCGAACCCCCCCACCTCGCCGAAGACGATGCGCCCCCCCGCCGGCGCGTCGGGATTCACATGGGGCAGCGCGGCGAATCCCTCCGGCAGGGCGGGCTCGCCATACATGGCGATGCCGTGCCGGGGCGAGTCGGCGGCCGCCTGCACGGCCAGACCCCCCAGGAGAATCGCCGCCAATGCGCCCACCCGGGGCCGGCAGGCCCGACCTGTTGCAACCATAGGCTGAATCCTCTGCTCGCGGTTGTCTTTTTTCTTTGAATCTATCCGCAGGCCCCGGGTTTTTCAAACTTTTCGGTTGGACGGGCGCAGAATCCCGCGTATAAGAAAGGCACTGCTCGATAGGTTTCTTGCCTGTATGAAACCTGCCTCAACGACTGACGCCCGCCTCTGGCGGGCGTTTTTTTTGGCGCCGCAACAGGGCGCTTTCCGCGGCGCTTCACCATGTGGGCCGCCAGGGCGCGCGCTCCGGACCGGCGGGCCGCAGCGGACCGGGGGTGGATTTTGCGCCCGCAGCATGTATCTGATGCTGCGGGTGCACAATACCGCCCCGCGGGCGCAGGAGGGAAGCAGGGCATGGACGGCGGCAGCATGGACGGCAGGACCGGGGCCACCGCGCCCGATGCCGGCGGCGACGCCGGGCGCCGGGGCGGTCGCGGCCCGCGGCGCATCAACCTCGCGCTGCAGGGCGGGGGCGCGCATGGCGCCTTCACCTGGGGGGTGCTCGACCGGCTGCTGCAGGAACCCGACCTCGAGATCGCCGGCATCTCCGGCGCCTCGGCGGGGGCGCTGAACGGGGCCGCGCTGAAGGCCGGCCTCGCCACGGGCGGGCCCGACGGCGGCCGCGCCGCGGCGCGCGAGACGCTCGACAATCTCTGGCGTCAGGTCGGCGCCATGGGCGACGTCGAGCTGGCGCGCTGGCTCGGGGCGGTGATGCCGGGCCTCGGCGGGCTGACCACCTGGGCCGAGCAGTTCATGCCGATCACCCCGGCCGAGCTGGCGGGCCGGCTGTTCAGCCCCTATGCCCTCGGCCCGGCCTATCGCAATCCGCTGGAGCGGGTGGTGCGCGGCCTCAGCTTCGCACAGGTCTGCGCCGGGGCGGGGCCGGCCTTCTTCGTCTCGGCCACCAATGTCCGCACCGGCAAGATCCGCGTCTTCAGCGGCGACGATGTCACCCCCGAGGCGCTCCTCGCCTCGGCCTGCCTGCCCAGCGTCTTCCAGGCGGTCGAGATCGACGACCCCGCCACCGGCCGGCGCGAGGCCTACTGGGACGGCGGCTATACCGGCAACCCGGCGCTGTTTCCGCTCTTCGCGCCCGAGCTGCCCCCGGACATCGTCATCGTCAACATCAACCCGCTGCGCCGCGACGAGGTGCCGACCACGCCGCAGGACATCCAGAGCCGGGTCAACGAGATCAGCTTCAACGCCTCGCTCCTGCGCGAGCTGCGCGGCATCGCCTTCGTCCAGGAGCTCATCGCCGAGGGCCGCATCCCCCGGGGCGCGGTCAAGCCGCTGCACATCCACATGATCGCCGACGACGAGACGATGACCCGGCTCTCGGTGCGCACCAAGACCGCGCCGACGCCGCTCCTGCTGCATCAGCTGCGCGAGGCCGGGCGCGAGGCGGCCGGCCGCTTCCTCGAGACCCGGGCGACCGCGCTCGGCAGCCACAGCACCGTGGACCTGCGCGCCACCTGCGACTGACCCGGGGGCGTGCCTCCGCCGCCCCCCCTTTCATCTTTCCTCAAATATCCTCGGGGGGGCTCCCGAAGGGAGCGGGGGGCAGACAGCCCCCCTGCACCGCCGGCCACCCGCGCGACGGCCGGCCTTCAGCGCGGCAGCTCGCTCGCCGGCACCGGCGGGCGCGAGGGATCGCGCGGGTTGGGATAGACGAGGCCGGCCGAGATCACCAGCTTGGCCGCATCCTCCACACCCATCTGCAGCTCGATCAGGTCCGCCGCCGGCACGAACAGCAGAAACCCCGAGGTCGGGTTCGGCGTCGTCGGCACGAACACCGTCTCGATCCGCCCCGCCGTCGCCAGCTGCGCCGCGATCTCGCCCTTGGCGCGGGTCGAGATGAAGCCGATGGCCCAGATCCCGTTCCGCGGATACTGCACCAGCACCGCCCGGTCGAAGCTCGTCTCCGACTGCGACAGCGCCGTCTCGGCCACCTGCTTGAGCCCGTTGTAGACCGAGCGCACGACCGGCATCCGGTCGACGATGGCCTCGCCCCAGCGGATGAAGGTCGAGCCGATCACCCCCTTGGCGATCCAGCCCACCAGCACCGAGAACACCAGAAACAGGATCACCCCGACCCCGGGAATGTCGATCCCGAACCGCGTGGCCGGCTGCAGCATCGAGGGCACGAAGGGCATCACCCAGCCGTCGATCCAGTTGATCACGGTCCAGATCAGCCACAGCGTCAGCCCGACCGGCGCGATCACCGCAAGCCCGGTCAGGAAACTGGTGCGCAGCCCCGCCATCAGCGGGTGCCGCCGGAAAAAGGAGGCGCCCTCCTCGGCGCCGCGGATGTCAGGTCTGGTCATGCGCTGTCCTTCGCGGGTCTCGCGAACATAGGCAATGGCCTTGGCGCGGGCAACACGGGCCCCGTCACGGCGGCGCGTCCCCCTGCGACCGGCGCCGGGGCTGAAGGGCTGGCGCCCGGCCCTCATGAGCCCCCGTCACCCGGGTGCGGCCATGGCGCGGGCGATGGCGGCGGCGAGGCGGGCGTTGTTCAGCACCAGCGCGACATTGGCCTCGAGGCTCCGCCCCCCGGTCAGCACGAAGAGCCGCTCGAGCAGCCAGGGCGTCACCGCCTTGCCGGTGATGCCGGCCGCCTCGGCCTCGGCCTGCGCCCGGGCGATCAGGGGCGCGAGGTCGGCGGCGGAGATCTCGGCCTCGGCCGGCACCGGGTTGGCCACCAGCTGCCCGCCCCGCAGCCCCAGCCGCGCCCGCATCCGCGCCGCCGCCGCGATCTCGTCGGGCCGGTCCATCCGCAAGGGCGCCCGCAGCCCCGAGTCGCGCGACCAGAAGGCCGGAAATCCGTCCTGCCCGACGGCGATCACCGGCACCCCCAGCGTCTCCAGCACCTCCAGCGTCGCGGGGATGTCGAGGATCGCCTTCGCCCCGGCCGCCACCACCGTCACCGGCGTCCGCGCGAGCTCCTGCAGGTCGGCCGAGATGTCGAAGCTCTGCCCGGCGCCGCGATGGACCCCGCCGATTCCCCCCGTGGCAAAGACCGAAATCCCGGCCAGATACGCGCAGATCATCGTCGCCGCCACCGTCGTCGCCCCGGTCCGCCCCAGCGCGAGGCAGACCGCCAGATCGGCGCGGCTGAGCTTCATGACGTCGCGGGCGCGGGCGAGCGCCTCGAGCCGGTCGGGCGCGAGGCCGACATGGATCGCCCCCTCCATCACCGCCATCGTCGCCGGCACCGCGCCGGCCTCGCGCACCGCGGCCTCGACCGACCGCGCGGTCTCCAGGTTGCGCGGCCAGGGCATGCCATGGGTGATGATGGTCGATTCGAGCGCGACCAGCGGCCGGCCGTCGGCACGCGCCGCGGCGACCTCGGGCGACAGGACCAGCGGCGGCGGGGCAGGGGGGCTCATGTGGGCTCCTTTCCGGACAGGGGGGTGTCCTCGCCGGCCACATGCCGGGCGGCGGCGGCAACGGCAAGGCCCAGCGCCTCGGCAGCCGGCACCCCGCGCCGCTCGGCGGCGATGTGGTGGGCCATCAGGCAGTCGCCGGCGCCGGTGACGCGGCGGGGCGCGACCCCGGGCGGGCGATGCACGAGCACGCGCCCGGCCACCCCCAGCGCCGCCGGACCCGGCCCGTCGGTCACCAGCACCCGCGCCGCCCCCCCGGCCGACAGCGCCTCGGCCGCCGCCGGCGCGTCGGCAAAGGCGGCCCCGCCCAGCTCCGACGCCTCGGCGAGGTTCAGATACAGCGTCGCCCGCGCCAGCGCCGTCAGCGGCGCCAGCCGCCCCGCCTTGGCGTTCGAGGCCGCCACCGCCCGCAGATCGGCCCGCGCCAGCCACGGCCCCGCCGCGAGCTCCGCCAGCAGCCCGCCCGGCAGGTTGCCATCCACCACCGCCGGCCCGGTCCAGGGCGCCGCCGCCGCCGCCAGCCGCCCGTCCGCCAGCGGCGCGAGGATCGCCGCGCCCGCCGCCTCCAGCGTCGCGGCATCGGCCACCGCCGCCACCAGCCCACCCGCATCCTCCAGCGCGACATACGCGCCCGTCGGCCCCTCGGCGCGCAGCACACAGCCCGTCTCCAGCCCCAGCGCCGCACAGGCCGCCGTCAGCGCCACGCCCTCCGCATCCGCCCCCACCGCCGACAGGAGCGCCGGCCGCAGCCCCAGCCGGGCACAGGCCGCCGCCACGTTCAGCGCCACACCCCCCGGCCGCCGCTCGACCCGGCCGGGGCGGTCGTCGCCGCGCGCGAGCGCCGCGTCGGCACGCCCGATCACGTCCCAGTGGACGGCGCCGATGCAGAGGATGTCCGGGGCCTGCATGGCGCGCAGCATCGCCCGCCGCGCCGCCGAGGGCAAGCGCCGCCCCCCTTGCCAAGCCGGGCGAAAGAGTCTAGGCGCACGCACACTTCACAGGCGGGGCACGGGCCCGGCGGGGCCGACGTCCCGCGGGGTCCACCGGTTGGGCTTATGGCCCTCACGCCCCGCCGAGGCGCAAACCGGAAAGGACACGACATGGCGCTTCCCGACTTCACCCTCCGTCAGCTTCTCGAGGCTGGCGTGCACTACGGCCACCAGACCCAGCGCTGGAACCCGCGCATGGGCGAGTTCATCTATGGCGAGCGCAACGGCATCCACATCATCGACCTGACCCAGACGGTGCCGATGCTCGATGCCGCGCTGAACGTCGTGCGCGACACCGTGGCCCGGGGCGGACGCATCCTGTTCGTCGGCACCAAGCGGCAGGCCTCCAAGGCCATCGCCGAGGCGGCCGAGAAATCCGCGCAATACTACATGAATCACCGCTGGCTGGGCGGCACGCTCACCAACTGGAAGACCGTCAGCCAGTCGATTGCCCGGCTCAAGACGCTGGACGAACAGCTCGAGCGCGGCGCCGAGGGCATGACCAAGAAGGAACGCCTCGGCATGGAGCGCGAGCGCGACAAGCTGCAGGCGGCGCTGGGCGGCATCCGCGAGATGGGCGGCGTGCCGGACCTGCTGTTCGTCATCGACGTCAACAAGGAAGACCTCGCGGTGCTGGAGGCGAAGAAACTCGGCATCCCGGTGGTGGCGGTGGTCGACACCAACTGCTCGCCCGAGGGCGTCGACTACATCATCCCCGGCAACGACGACGCCGCCCGCGCCATCGGGCTCTATTGCGACCTCGTGGCCCGGGCCGCGCTCGACGGCATGACCGCGCAGATGGGCGCCGCCGGCGTCGACCTCGGCGCGCTGGAGGAGACCCCGGTCGAGGAGATCCTCGCCGAGGCCGACACCGAGGCCGCCGCCGACGCCAGGGCCTGAGGCCGCGCCCGGGCCGGCCCGCTGAGGGGCCGGCCTGTCACGGGGCCGTTACAGGGCGGGTGCAAACCCCGCCCGTCTGTCCAATTGAACGATCAGGAGAGCCAAGCCATGGCAATCACCGCAAGCATGGTGAAGGAACTGCGCGACGCCACCGGCGCCGGCATGATGGATGCCAAGAAGGCGCTGACCGAGACCGACGGCGACATGGAGGCCGCGGTCGACTGGCTGCGCACCAAGGGCCTCGCCAAGGCCGCCAAGAAGTCGGGCCGCACCGCCGCCGAGGGCCTCGTCGGCGTCGCCCTCGCGGCCGGCCGCGGCGTCGCGATCGAGCTGAACTCGGAAACCGACTTCGTCGCCAAGAACGCCGAGTTCCAGGCGCTCGTCGGCTCCATCGCCACCGCGGCGCTGGAGGCCGGCGACCTCGAGGCGCTGAAGGCCGCCGAGCTGAACGGCAAGCCCGTCGAGACCCACATCGCCGAGGCCATCGCCCGGATCGGCGAGAACATGACGCTGCGGCGCATGCAGGCCATCGAGGGCGACAGCGTGGCCGCCTATGTCCACAACGCCGCCGCCGAGGGCATGGGCAAGATCGGCGTGCTGGTGGCACTCAAGGGGGCGGATACCGGCATCGGCAAGCAGATCGCCATGCATGTCGCCGCCACCAACCCCGCCTCGCTGTCCGAGGCCGACCTCGACCCCGCGGTGATCGAGCGCGAGAAGGCCGTGCTCACCGAGCAGGCGCGCGAGAGCGGCAAGCCCGAGGCGGTGATCGAGAAGATGATCGAGGGCCGGATGAAGAAGTTCTTCGAGGAGGTCACGCTCCTCGGCCAGAAATTCGTCATCAACCCCGACATCACCGTGGCCCAGGCCGCGGCCGAGGCGGGGGTCGAGGTCACCGGCTTCGTCCGCCTCGCCGTCGGCGAAGGCATCGAGAAGGAGACCGAGGATTTCGCGGCCGAGGTGGCCAAGACCCTCGGCGGCTGAGACCGCCAGAGCGCTGGGCAGGGCGCGACGGGCATCCGTCGCGCCCTGTCGCGTTGCGCGGAGGGCCCTTTGCGCGCCCGCCCGCCGCCGCCATGACGGGACGCAGGGGGCATCATGCGACAGGATGTGCTGATCGTGGGCGGCGGCGTGATGGGGGCCTCGGCCGCCTTCTGGCTGACGCGGATGTCGCCGGGCCTCGCCGTCACCGTCCTCGAGATGGACCCCAGCCACGCCCGCGCCGCCACCGCGCTCTCCGTCGCCTCGATCCGGCAGCAGTTCACCAACCCCGTGAACGTGCAGATCTCCCGCTTCGGGCTCGAGGTCATCCGCGACTTCCCCGCGCTCACCGGCGGCCCGGCGCTGAGCCTCACCGAGAACGGCTATCTCTTCCTGGCGGGCAGCGCCTCGGCCGCCGAGGTCATGCGCGAGGCCGCCGCCATGCAGCAAGGCCTCGGCGCCGCCACCGAACTCCTCGATCCCGCGGCGCTGGCGCTGCGCTTTCCCTGGCTGTCGCTCGCCGGCGTGCATCTCGGCAGCCTCGGCACCGCCGGCGAGGGCTGGTTCGACAACATGGGCCTGCTCGCCGGCTTCCGCGACGCCGCCCGGACGCAAGGCGCATCCTGGCGCCGCGCCCGCGCCGTGGCCCTCCTGCGCGCGGGCGGCCGCGTCACCGGCGCCCGCCTCGCCGACGGCAGCACGCTCGGCGCCGGCGCGGTGGTCCTCGCCGCCGGCACCCGCGCCCCCGACCTCCTTGCCACGCTGGATGAACCCTGGCCCGTAGAGCCCCGCAAACGCACCGTCTTCCTGATCGACGCCCCGGAGGCGCCGAATGCCGGCGCCCCCCTCCTCGTCGATCCGACCGGCTTCTACCTCCGCCCGGAGGGTCGGCACTGGCTCACCGCCACCGTCCCCGCCGACGACCCCGCCGCCAACCCCGACGACTTCGAGCCGCAGCTCGCCGAGTTCGAAGACATCCTCTGGCCCCGCCTCTACGCCCGCGCCCCCGCCTTCGCCGCGGTGAAGGTCCTGCGCGCCTGGGCCGGGCACTACGACTTCAACACGCTGGACCAGAACGCCATCGTCGGCCCGCATCCGGGCCTTCCGGGCCTCTTCGTCCTCTCGGGCTTCTCGGGCCACGGGTTGCAACAGGCCCCCGCCATGGGCCGCGGCCTCGCCGAGATCCTGCTCACCGGCGGCTATCGCACGCTCGACCTCTCGCAACTCGGCGTCGAGCGCATCCTCACCCGCACCCCGTTCCCCGAACGCGCCGTCGTCTGACCTCCCCCTTCATCTTTCCGCAAATATCCTCGGGGGGAGTCGCCGAAGGCGACGGGGGGCAGACGGCCCCCCTTCTCCGGCAGCCAGGGGCGGTGCGGCCCATGGCGGCGGGGCCCCGGCCTGTCCGCCGAGGCCCCGCCGGGTCATTGCAGGATGCGGCCGTCCAGCACCGGGGCGAAGGGGGCGTTGGCGTCGAGATAGCGCGCCAGCACCTCGGCGAGGTCGATGGCGGTGTCGTAGCGCTCGGTGCCCTCCGAGGCGAGCATGGCATAGCCGTCGCCGCCGCCGGCCATGAAGTCGTTGGTCACCACCCGATAGCGCGCGTCCGGGTCGATGGGCGCCCAGCCGTCGCCGTCGCGGACCTCGACCTCGGACACCCGGCCCGCGTTCGGCGCCACCGAGGTGTCGAGCCGGAACCGCAGCCCGGCCACCTGCGGGAAGCGGCCCGCGCCCTCCTCGACGCCGTTCACCGCATGCTCCAGCGCCGCCACCACGGTCGTGCCCGGCAGGGTCATGGTGTAGAGGGTGTTCTGGAACGGCAGGACGGTCAGCACGTCGCCGAGCGTGATCACCCCGGCCTCCAGCGAGGCCCGCAGGCCGCCGCCATTGGCCAGCGCTATGGTGATGCCCTGATCGGCGACCTCGGCCAGCATGGCGTCGGCCACGGTGTTGCCCATCTCGCATTCCCGCGCGCGGCAGTTCTCGCGCGAGCCGTCGATCGGTGCGGCGAGCTCGGTGACGGGGGTGTTCTTGAGCGTCTCGATGGGGCCCGCGAGCTCCTGGATGCGGGCCTCGATCTCGGGGTCGGGCGCGAAGGAGGCGTCGATCAGAATGCTGTCGCCCGAGGCCGAGACCACCGCGCCATCCTCGGCGAACTCGAGCTCCAGATCGCCGAGATAGCGCGAGAAGGCATAGGACTGCACGATCGGCACGGCCCGGCCCGAGGGGCTCGCGACCAGCGTGGCATAGGCCGGCGCGCCCTCGACCGAGTTGGACAGGAGCGTGTGGCTGTGCCCGCCGATGATGACCGAGATGCCGTCGACCTCGGCCGCGATCTGCTGGTCGCGCACGAAGCCGACATGCGAGATCAGCACGATCTTGTGCACGCCCTGATCGCGCAGGCGCGACACCGCGCCGGTGAGATAGGCGATCTCGTCCTCGAAGGTGACGTTCGGCCCGGGCGAGGACAGGAACACCGTGTCCGGGGTGGTGACGCCGAGGATGCCGACGCGCTCGCCCTCGACCTCGAGGATGAGGTGCTCCTGCACATGCTCGGCCAGCGGCTCGGCGCCGTCGATGCGGACATTGCCGGCGACGATGGGAAACTCGGCCGCGGCCAGCATGGCCGCCAGCTCGACGGGGCCGTTGTTGAACTCGTGGTTGCCGAGCGTCATCGCATCGAAGCCGATGCGGTTCATCATCTCGATCTCGGCCATCCCGCGATAGGTGGTGTAGAACAGCGTGCCCTGGCTCTGGTCACCCGCGTCGAGCGTCAGCACCGGGCGGCCGGTCTCGGCGATGGCGGCGCGGCGGTCGCGGATGGCGGTGGCGAGGCGGGCCGCGCCGCCAAAGCAGCGCCCCTCGGCCGAGGCCGAGGGCGAACAGGTCGCGTCCGAGCCCGAGATCTCCTCGAGCCGCGAGTGCATGTCGTTGATGTGCAGGATGTGGAGGCGAAAACCCGTGTCCGCGCGCGCCGAGGTCATGGTGAAGGCGCCCGCGCCGGTGACGGCCAGCGAGGCACCGGCGACGCTGAGGAAATGGCGACGGCTGAGGCCGCAGCTCCGGGTCGCGGGGGCGGAATGGTCAGGCATGGGCGTTGTCCTCTCTGTCGGGTCCGGTCCGTGGCGCCGGGGCATGACGCGGCGCCTCAGGTGCGGCTCTACTCCTGCCGCGCAAATGTACCAGTCATATGACGCCTGTGTGCGCCGTCACGGCCGGGCAAGCAAGGTTTTTGAAAAAAACCTTGCCAAGAACCTTGCAAGGTTCTTGTCGCGCCATTGCAGCCTGCGCGCGCTGTCGGGGCCGGCGGGTCCGGTGGGGTCATTCCCACCAGCGGTCGATCTCGGCGATGTCGTCGTCGGACCAGCCGAGGTGATGGGCAAGCTCGTGCACGAACACATGGGTGATCAGCTCGCCCAGCGCGACATTGCCGCGGTCGGCCCATTCCTCGAGGATGGGACGGCGATAGAGCCAGATCGTGTCGGGCCGGTCGGGCTGGTCGAAGGCGGATTTCTGCGTCAGCGGCGTGCCGTCGTAGAGGCCGGTGAGCTGGAACGGGTCCTCGATCTCCATCTCCTCGAGGATGTCCTCGTCGGCGAAATCCTCGATCCGGACGGCCACGTCGCGCGCGGCGCTGCGGAACGGCTCGGGCAGGGCGGCGCGGGCGGCCTCGGCCAGCGCCTCGAAGTCGGCCAGGTCAGGGGCGGTGCGCCCGGCCCAGCCCTCCGGCCCCGGCCCCTCGCGCCAGCGTCCGTTGCCCCGTGTCGCCATGCCACGCCCTCCCTCCTCCCGATATGGACAAGTTTGCCCGGCTGTGGAAGAGGACGGTTCCTTGAAGGAGGCCCGCCGATGTCCGTCGTCACCCGGTTCGCGCCCTCGCCCACGGGGTATCTGCATGTGGGCAACCTGCGCACGGCGCTCTTCAACTTCCTGATCGCGCGCAAGGCGGGGGGGCAGTTCATCCTGCGTCTCGACGACACCGACGCGAGCCGGTCGACCGAGGAACATGCGCGCGCGATCCGCGAGGATCTGGAGTGGCTGGGGCTGGCCTGGGACCGCGAGGAGCGGCAGTCGGCGCGGCTTGCCCGCTATGCCGAGGCCGCCGACAGCTTGCGCGCCGCGGGCCGCTTCTATGAGTGTTTCGAGACCCCGACCGAGCTCGACCTCAAGCGCAGGAAGCAGCTCAACATGGGCCTGCCGCCGGTCTACGACCGCGCGAGCCTGGCGCTGGACGCCGCCGCGCGGGCGGCGAGGCGGGCCGAGGCGCCGGGCTACTGGCGGTTCCTGCTCGACCGTGAGCGGATCGAGTGGGAGGACGGCATCCTCGGGCCGCTCTCCATCGACGCAGGCTCCATCTCCGACCCGGTGCTGATCCGCGCCGACGGGCAGGTGCTCTATACCCTCGCCTCGGTGGTGGACGACATCGAGATGGGGGTGACGCATGTCGTCCGCGGCTCGGACCATGTCACCAACACGGCCACGCAGATCCAGATCATCCGCGCGCTGGGGGGTGAGCCCCCCGCCTTCGCTCATCATTCGCTCTTGACCGGCGCACAGGGCGAGGCGCTGTCCAAGCGTCTGGGCACGCTGTCCCTGCGCGATCTGCGGGCGCGCGGGGTGGAGCCGATGGCGCTGTTGTCGCTGATGGCGCGGCTGGGCTCGTCGCAGCCGGTGGTGCTGGCGCGCACGCTCGACGAGCTGGCCGAGGGGTTCGACCTGGCGCAGTTCGGCGCCGCGCCCACCCGCTTCGACCCCGAGGATCTCTTCCCGCTCACCCGCGCCCATGTCGCCGCGCTGCCCTTTGCCGAGCTGCGCGCGCGGCTGCTCGCCCTCGGCGTGCCCGAGGCCGAGGCGGAGCGCTTCTGGGAGGTGATGCGCGAGAACATCACCGTGCTGGACGACCTCGCCCCTTGGTGGGCGCTCTGCCGCGACGGGGCGGCGCCCGAGGTCGCGCCCGAGGATGCCGCCTTCGTGGCCGAGGCGCTGCGGCTCCTGCCCGCGCCGCCCTGGGGCGAGGGGGCCTGGGCCGAGTGGACGGGCGCGGTGAAGGCCGCCACGGGGCGCAAGGGCAAGGCGCTGTTCCTGCCGCTGCGAAAGGCGCTGACGGGGCGGGGCGACGGGCCGGACATGGCCCGGCTCATGCCGCTCCTGCGCCATCGGCCCGGGATCGGCTGAGCCCGGCTCAGCCCGTCCCGGCCGCCTCCATCAGGCGCAGCACCTCGGCATCCTCGAGCTGGTGAAAGTCGTCGTAATGCGCCCCGATCGCGTGAAAGGGCTCGGGCGTGGCGAGGCAGACCGTGCCGTCGGTCTCCCCCGCGAGCGCCGCCAGCGTGTCGGCCGGCGCGACGGGCACGGCCAGAACCACCGCCGCCGCGCCGCGCGCCCGCACCGCCTGCAGCGCCGCACGGGTGGTGGCCCCGGTCGCCACCCCGTCATCGACCACCACCGCGGTGCGGCCCGCCACCGCCACCGGGGCCCGCCCGCCCATCCAGTCGCGCCGGCGCCGGGCGATCTCGGCCAGCGCGCGCGCCTCGCCCGCCTCCAGCTCCGCACGGGTCATCGCCGTCGCCGCGATGATGCCCGCATTCTCGACCCGGCAGGGGGGCACCCCCTCCACCACCGCCGCGGCCGCCAGCTCGGGCTGCCCCGGCACCCCGATCTTGCGCACGAGGATCAGCTCCAGCGGCGCCCCCAGCCGTCGCGCCACCGGCAGCGCCACCGGAACGCCCCCGCGCGGCAGCGCCAGCACCACCGGCGGCGGCAGCCCGGGCCGCGCCCCCAGCCACGCCGCCACCGCCACGGCCAGCCGCTCGCCCGCCTCCGTCCGGTCGGCCAGCCGCGCCACCGCCTCAGCGCCCCAGCACGGTGACGCCCAGCGCCGCCAGCGCCGCCTCGACCAGCCCGCGCTCGCGCGCACTCAGCACCTGCGCCCGCGGATAGACAGGCTGCGCCCGGTCATCGAGCACCGGCGCCTCCCAGCCCGAGGTCGTGGCAAAGAACCGCTCCACCCCGGCCTCGCCGAACTCGCGCAGATACCCCTGCACCACCACATCGACATAACTCAGCAGGATCGGATGCCGGCACCCCGGCTCGGCCGCATGCCGCGCCGCCACCGCATAGATCTCGGCCGCCACCGGCCGGGTCGCCGCATGCGCAAGCCCCGCCGTCAGCGCCTGCCGCTCGTATCCGCGCTCGCGCGCGTCCAGCGACCGCCAGTCGCCCCCGGGCACCGCCGCGATCAACCCCTCGATCTCGACCCCCGGCGCCGGCTCGACACTCAGAAACGCCGCCGGCCGCAGATGCGTGTGCCGCCAGACCCGCCGCCAGCCGCTCACCCGCGCCGCATAGGCCTCGCCATAGCCATGCGTGCGCCGGTTCACCAGACTGCCGTAGCCAAAGAAGAACGGATCGCTCATCCCCCCACATTCCAGCACCGACCCGGCCCCGCGCAAGCCCCCATCGCGCCCCGCCCGATGCCTTCATCTTTCCCCAAATATCCTCGGGGGGAGTCTCCCGCAGGGAGACGGGGGGCAGAAAGCCCCCCTGCGACGCCGGCCACGGGGCACCGGCGCCGGCCCACGGCAGCCCGTCCGCCCCCTTGTCATCCCCCGGCCCGCTGCGCTAGGCAAGCGGGGCCCGACCCGGGAGAATCCGGTGGTATGCCGTCGCGGTCCCCAGCCGTGCCGCACGCCCCCGGTGCCGAAGGAGCAACCGCCCCGGTAAACTCTCAGGCGCAAGGGACCGGTCGGGCAGCGACACTCTGGAGAGAGGCGCAGCCGCGCCCGCCGAAGGGATAACGATCTCAGGCGCAAGGACAGAGGGGGCATCCAGGGCGCGGGATCGGGCGCGCCGGATGCCGCGGCATGGCCGCCGGCCCGGACGGAGGAAGGCGACATGGCAGGGTTGCGGCAGCTGCCGCTGGCGGCGCTCCACCGCGAGCTGGGGGCAAGGATGGTGCCCTTTGCCGGCTGGGAGATGCCGGTGCAGTATCCCGCCGGCGTCATGGCCGAGCATCTGCACACGCGCAGCGCGGCGGGCCTCTTCGATGTCAGCCACATGGGCCAGGTGATCCTGCGCGGCGGCGGCGCGGCGGCGGCGCTCGAGCGGCTGGTGCCGGTGGATGTGGCGGGGCTGGGCGAGGGGCGGCAGCGCTATGCGATGTTCACCACCGACGCGGGCGGCATCCTCGACGATCTGATGGTGGCGCGGCGGGCGGATCACCTGGTCCTCGTGGTCAACGCGGCGCGGGCCGATGTGGACCTCGCGCATCTGCGCGCCGGGCTGCCCGCAGGGGTCACGGTGGAGCCTGTCGCCGACCGGGCGCTGATCGCGCTGCAGGGGCCCGGGGCGGAGGCTGCACTGGAGGCGCTGGCGCCCGGCGCGGCGGCGATGCGGTTCATGGATGTGGCGACGCTCGTCTGGGAGGGGGCGCAGCTCTGGGTCTCGCGCTCGGGCTACACCGGCGAGGATGGCTACGAGATCTCGGTGCCCGTGACGGCGGCCGAGGCCTTTGCCCGGGCGCTGCTGGCGCGGCCGGGGGTGGCGCCGGTGGGCCTCGGGGCGCGCGATTCGCTGCGGCTGGAGGCGGGGCTCTGCCTCTGGGGCCAGGACATCGACGAGGAGACGAGCCCGGTCGAGGCCGGCCTCGGCTGGGCGATCCAGAAGGTCCGGCGCGCGGGCGGCGCGCGCGCGGGCGGCTTTCCCGGCGCAGACCGCATCCTGCACGAGCTGGCGGCCGGCCCGTCGCGCGCGCGCGTCGGGCTGATGCCCGAGGGCCGGGCGCCGATGCGCGCGGGCGTACCGCTCCTGTCCGAGGACGGCGCGGCGCCGGTGGGCCGCATCACCTCGGGCGGCTTTGCCCCCTCGCTGGGGCAGCCTGTGGCAATGGGCCTCCTGCCGATCCATCTTTGCGCGCCCGGGACGCGGGTTTACGGTGAGCTGCGGGGCCGGCGCCTCGCGGCGCGGGTGACCGCGCTGCCGTTCCGGGCCCCACGCTATCGCCGCGGCGGGTGACCCGCCCGAAACGGCATCGCAGCACGGCACCAGGGGCAAGAACAGGACCGACGAGGGACCGATGAAATACACCGAAGAGCACGAATGGCTGCGCGTCGAGGGCGACCTCGTCGTCGTCGGCATCACCGAATACGCCGCCGAGCAGCTGGGCGATGTGGTGTTCGTGGAACTGCCCGAGCCCGAGACGCAGGTCGCAAAGGGCGACGAGGTCTGCGTGATCGAGAGCGTCAAGGCCGCCTCGGACATCCTCGCCCCCGTCGACGGCGAGATCGTCGAGGTCAACGACGCGCTGACCGACGACCCCGGCATGGTCAACAAGGACCCGCTGGGCGAGGCGTGGTTCTTCAAGATGAAGCTCGACGACCTGGGCGTGCTCGACGACCTGATGGACGAGGACGACTACAAGGACTTCATCGCCTGATCCGGGCGCGGCCGGGCGCCGAGCCCGGCCGCCCCCATCCCGAGCCCCGCCCGAGCCCCTCCAACGGAGCGCCGAATGGCCGACCTGCCCACCTCCTACGACCCCTATGACTTTGCCAACCGCCGCCACATCGGGCCCTCGCCCGACGAAATGGCGGGCATGCTCGAGGCGCTCGGGGCCGCGAGCCTCGAGGCGCTGATCGACGAGACGGTGCCCGCCAGCATCCGCCAGGCCGAGCCGCTGTCCTGGGCGCCGCTCTCCGAGGGCGGCCTGCTCGCGCGCCTGCGCGCGGTGGCGGCGAAGAACCGGGTGATGACCTCGCTGATCGGGCAGGGGTATTGCGGCACCATCACGCCCCCCGCGATCCAGCGCAACATCTTCGAGAATCCGGCCTGGTACACCGCCTATACCCCGTATCAGCCCGAGATCGCGCAGGGGCGGCTGGAGGCGCTGCTGAACTTTCAGACCATGGTGGCGGACCTGACCGGGCTGCCCGTGGCCAATGCCTCACTGCTGGACGAGGCGACCGCCTGCGCCGAGGCGATGGTGATGGCGCAGCGGGTGGCGAAATCGAAGGCGCGCGCCTTCTTCATCGACGAGAACTGCCACCCGCAGAACATCGCCGTCATGCGCACCCGCGCCGCGCCGCTGGGCATCGAGGTGCTGTCGGGCCCGCCCGAGACGCTGAACCCCGCGCGCGTCTTCGGCGCGATCTTTCAGTATCCCGGCACCTATGGCCATGTCCGCGACCTGACCGAAGAGGTGGCGGCGCTGCATGCCACCGGCGCGGTGGCGATCATGGCGACCGACCTCCTCGCGCTGACGCTCCTGAAGGAGCCGGGCGCGATGGGCGCCGACATCGCGGTGGGCAGCGCGCAGCGCTTCGGCGTGCCGATGGGCTATGGCGGCCCGCATGCGGCCTTCATCGCCTGCTGCGACGCCTTCAAGCGCTCGCTGCCCGGGCGCCTCGTGGGCGTGTCGGTGGATTCGCGCGGCAACCCCGCCTATCGCCTCGCGCTGCAGACCCGCGAGCAGCATATCCGCCGCGAGAAGGCCACCTCGAACGTCTGCACCGCGCAGGCGCTGCTGGCGGTCATGGCCTCGATGTATGCGGTGTTCCACGGCCCCACCGGGCTCCGGGCCATCGCCGAGCGGGTGCATGTGCGCACCGTCCGGCTGGCCAAGGCCTTGCGCGTGGCCGGCGCGGCGGTGGAGCCGAAGGCCTTCTTCGATACCATCACCGTGCAGGTGGGGGTGGGGCAGGCCGGCATCCTGGCCGCCGCCCGGTCCGAGGGGCTGAACCTGCGCCGGATCGGCAGCGACCGGGTGGGCATCAGCCTGGACGAGACCACCGACGAGGGGGTCCTGCACCGCGTCCTGCGCGCCTTCGGCATCCTGACGCTGCCGCCGCACCGGGGCGACTGGGGCTTTCCCGCCCCGCTCCGGCGCGAGAGCGCCTATCTCACCCACCCGGTCTTTCACATGAACCGGGCCGAGTCCGAGATGATGCGCTACATGCGCCGGCTCTCCGACCGCGACCTCGCGCTCGACCGCGCGATGATCCCGCTCGGCTCCTGCACCATGAAGCTGAACGCGGCGGCCGAGATGATCCCGCTCAGCTGGCCGGGCTTCGCCTCGCTGCACCCCTTCGTGCCGGCCGATCAGGCCGCAGGCTATGCCGAGGCCATCGCCGATCTGTCGGAAAAGCTCTGCGAGATCACCGGCTATGACGCCATGTCGATGCAGCCCAACTCGGGCGCGCAGGGCGAATACGCGGGCCTCCTGACCATCCGCGCCTGGCACCGCTCGCGCGGAGAGGGGCACCGCGACATCTGCCTGATCCCGACCTCGGCGCATGGCACCAACCCGGCCTCGGCGCAGATGGCCGGCATGAAGGTGGTGGCGGTGAAGGCCGCCGCCAACGGCGACATCGACCTTGCCGATTTCCGCGCCCGCGCCAAAGAGGCCGGCGACCGCCTCGCCGCCTGCATGATCACCTATCCCAGCACCCATGGCGTCTTCGAGGAGACGGTGCGCGAGGTCTGCGCGATCACCCATGCGCAGGGGGGGCAGGTCTATCTCGACGGTGCGAACCTCAATGCGCTGGTGGGGCTCGCGAAACCGGGCGAGATCGGCGCCGATGTGAGCCACCTCAACCTGCACAAGACCTTTGCCATCCCGCATGGCGGCGGCGGCCCGGGCATGGGGCCGATCGGGGTGAAGGCGCATCTCGCGCCCTTCCTGCCCGGCCATCCCGAAACGGGGGGCGCCGAGGGCCCGGTCAGCGCCGCGCCCTTCGGTTCGGCCTCGATCCTGCTGATCTCATGGGCCTATTGCCTGATGATGGGGGGCGCGGGCCTGACCCAGGCGACGCGCGTCGCGATCCTGTCGGCGAACTACATCGCAAGGCGGCTGGAGGACGATTATCCCGTCCTCTATCGCGGCCGCGGCGGCCGGGTGGCGCATGAGTGCATCCTCGACACCCGGCCCTTCGCCGCCCACGGCGTCACCGTGGACGACATCGCCAAGCGGCTGATCGACTGCGGCTTTCACGCGCCGACCATGAGCTGGCCGGTGGCCGGCACGCTGATGATCGAGCCGACCGAGAGCGAGACGAAGGCCGAGCTCGACCGGTTCGTCACCGCGATGAAGGCGATCCGGGCCGAGATCCGCGACGTCGCCGAGGGCCGCATCGCCGCAACCGAGAGCCCGCTGCGCCGCGCCCCGCACACGGTCGAGGACCTCGTGGCCGACTGGGACCGCCCCTATGGCCGCGAGCAGGGCTGCTTTCCGCCCGGCGCCTTCCGGGTGGACAAGTACTGGCCGCCCGTGGGTCGGGTCGACAACGTCCACGGCGACCGGCATCTGATCTGCACCTGCCCGCCGGTGGAGAGCCTTGCCGAGGCGGCCGAATAGTCGGTTCCGCGGCCGCTTGACAGTGGCCGCCAAACCCGCCAGATAGCGCCACGTGGGGGCCGTAGCTCAGTTGGGAGAGCGCGTCGTTCGCAATGACGAGGTCAGGGGTTCGATCCCCCTCGGCTCCACCAAACCCAGAAATTATTTTCTTGTGTTTCAGCGTGTTAGGCGGCCTGTCGGGCGGGACGGCCCCCCTTGTATCCCCCACCGCGACGCCGGTTGACGCCGGAAGGTGTCGGAAACCGGCCTCGGGTGGGCCGGCAACAAAAGGCAACATCATGCCGCCTACTCGCTGCGAAGGGGGCGCACCACGGTGTCGTCCGGCTCCTTCGCGGGCACGATCAGAATGTGCGACGAGACCTTGAACGGCTCCTCGTCCTTCCCCGTCACTTGCAACGGCAGCAGCTTGGGGAAGATGCTCGACCAGAATACCCGCTCGTTCTCGGGTGATTCCCTCACCCATGCCAGTAGCCGGTCGGCGCCGCCCAGCCCCTCGACGGCATCCTCAATGATCGCCTTGGCGGCGGAGGTGGTCCGGTTGCGGCTGCCCTTGGGTCGCCCCTTGCCGGCGTTGCCCCTATTCGGGCCTAGTTTGCGCTCGCTCATTGCACAGCCCCATGGCGTGTCCTCACTGGTCAGACGCTACCACATATGGGGCGCAGGCTCACGTTCGGACATGCAGGTGGGGCTGCTGGCCCTTCGTCCGGTTGTTCACCGCGGTCGTGGCAAAGGGGGCGGCGTCATGTCGATGGGCAGCGGGCGCGCGGTGCGCATTGCCTCTGCGAACTTGTCGGTGACGTCATGCTCGGCCTTCTTGCCAAACATGCCGAGTTCGAGGCCGAGCAGGCGAAGGGCGGCGATGCGGGTGGCGGCGCCACGCCTTGTCGGTGTGTGACCGGGCCGCATTCCCGCCTCGCGCATCAGGCCCGCCAGGACATGCGCCCGTGCCACCACGGCCTCATCGGCGGAACGGCGCATGAGTTCGGCGACTCGCCGCTGGATGCTCTCATTTGTTCGCAGTCGCGAGGCGCTGCTGCGATGGGGCCTGTAGCCGGCCTCGCGATACGCGGCGAGCGCGCTCATGCCCCGGGCCAGAGCCTGCGCGAAGGCTTCGTACCGGGCGCTCGGCAGGGGGCCGTTGGCGCCGGCATCAGTTGTGACGGCTTCGCAGGTCAGTGCCTCGGCCTCGCCGTGGAGCAACGCCATCGCGGTGACGTCGATCTTGTGGCGGGCACCCAGTGGGCAGACCGGGTTCCCCGTAATGAAGCGCCCGGACCGGTCGCGGCACGTTGTCTCGCCGTTGTTTCGATGGGTCATGCCCCAGACTCCATGCTTTGAACCTATCATGCACCCGACGTGCGGCGAAGTTGGCACAGAGACCTGGGCTGATAGGTTAGGACACCCCAAACGGAATGGCTTGAACACGCGCAGAAACGGGGCAACCATGCCCTCGGCGTATAGGGGACCCACTGTACCGGAGCCACGCGGAACGCGGGCAGGTCTTTTGGGCGGCGTCTTGCGTAGTGCTTGGAGAAGTGGTCATGGAGCCTGGCGCGACACCGTACGCGCACTCGACATCCCGCAGCGATTGCAGCGACTGGGAGACTCTGGAGGAGCACCTCACCCGGGTCGGCGCGCGAGCAGCGCTGTATGCCCGGCGATTTGCTCCTGAACTCGCCTCAACGGCCGGTCTGTTGCACGACCTTGGCAAGGCCAAGCCGAGATTTCAGGCGAAGCTACTGGGGGAACACAACAGCGAAAGCCACAGTGGCGAAGGCGCGCGTGCAGCGGCCGAGAGGATCAAGCCGTCGGGACTTGGCAAGCTGCTCGCCTTCGTTATTGCCGGGCATCACAGCGGGATGCCGAACGCGCTGGCACGTGATGGCAACGGGAGGCCGAGCACTCCCCTGATCGATCGCCTCAACCAGGCCGAGGACTTTGACTTGCCAACCGGCCTCGGTCCCGACCTCGACCCGAGGCGCCTCTTCCCCACGCAGCTTCAGGCGCCACCCTGCCGCGTCTTCATGGCGCAGTTTCTGGGCCGAATGGTCTTCTCTGCGCTTGTCGATGCGGATCGTACGGAGACTGCAGCCTTCTACGAGGGCCTGACGGGCAAGTCGCACCCGGATCGACCGGCAGCATCGTTGACCGCGCTGCGGGCGGCTCTCTGGCGCCACCTCTCCCGTTTCGAGGGCGCGGACGGCCCGGTCAATGCAATTCGCGCTGAGGTCCTCAAAGCTCTGCAGGAGAAGGCGCAGGCAGCGCCGGGCCTGTTTTCACTCACAGTTCCGACAGGAGGCGGCAAGACACTTGCCTCGCTCGCCTTCGCGCTGGATCACGCCATCGCGCATGGGCTGGACCGGGTCATCTACGTGATCCCTTACACCTCCATCGTCGAGCAGACTGCGGCGGTCTTCCGTGGAGCGCTCTCCGACCCGGCGGCGGTGATCGAGCATCACACGGCCTTCGATTGGGAGTCGCTGGACACCGGGGAGGACGAGGCAAGGGCGCTGCGCGAGGCGTCGATGCGCTGGGACGGTCCGGTCATCGTCACGACTGCCGTGCAGTTCCTCGAAAGCCTGTTCTCCAATCGGCCGGGCCGGTGCCGGAAACTGCACCGTCTGGCCGGCGCGGTGGTTGTCATGGACGAGGCGCAGACCCTGCCGCTAAGGCTGCTCCGTCCATCGCTCGCTGCGGTGAAGGAACTGGTGCGGGGCTATGAGACCACCATCGTACTCTGCACTGCCACGCAGCCAGCGCTGACCTGCGAAGAAGGGTTTGCAGTTCCCGAGGCGCTGACCCGCGCAGCCGGCGACCCAATGGCAATGCGTGAGCTTGCTCCGGACCCCTTCCGGCTCCAGCGTGCCCTCAAGCGCGTGGAAGTGAAGGCCGCCGGCGACCTCGCTGACGCAGATTTGGCGTCAATGCTCCGCGAACCTGAGGGCGGGCTCGCCATCGTCAACAACCGGGCCCATGCCAAGATGCTCTTCGGCCTTATCCGCGATGCGCGCCACGCCTTCCATCTCTCGACGGACATGACTGCAGCGCACCGGCGTGCCATTCTGCACGAGGTCCGAGCGGGTCTTTCTACGGGTGCCGTGCGCCTTGTCTCGACCTCGCTTGTCGAGGCCGGAGTGGATGTCGATTTCCCTCGTGTGTACCGGGCAATCGCTGGGCTCGACTCCATCGCCCAGGCGGCCGGGCGCTGCAACCGGGAGGGACGGCGCGCCATCGGCGAGGTGGTCGTGTTCCGCCCCGAGAGCCGTCACGCCATGCCCCGCGACCTCAAGAAATGCGCGGACGTGGCCGCCGAGGTTTTGGCGCTGCATGCTGATCCGCTCAGTCTGGACGCGATCCGCGACTATTTCGCGCGCCTCTATCGTGACCTCGGCCACGGCATGGACGGGGGTGCGAGCCGAAAGGAGGGGGTGCTGGAAATGATATCGGCCAGCGGCAGCGCGCTCGACATCCCCTATGCCGACATCGCAGCGGCCTTCCGCGTGATCGAGGATGGCGGCCTTCCCGTGGTTATCGTTGGGGAGCCCTGGGGAGTGCCCGAAGAGACGCTCAAGCAGCTGTCATTTCAACCATATGCTGGCGCGGCGGCACGGACACTGCAGCGCTATCAGGTCCAGGTTCCTGCGCGCGTGAGGGGGGCCATGCTCCGCGATGGCGTGGTGCATCCGTGGCGGCCCGAGGACTTCGGGGATCAGTTCATCTTTCTTGCCATGGAACAGCTCTACGATGCGCACACCGGCCTCAACTGGCAGGACTATGGCGACCTTGGAACCATGATCGTCTGACCCGAATCGCTTGATCCACCCCACCGCTGCGGTAGCCTTTCGATGCTGCGGAGGGGGTGCGTTGGGGATTCGTCTTCTGGTGTGGGGTGAGCGGGCCTGTTTCACGCGGCCCGAGATGAAGGTGGAGCGGGTCAGCTATGACGTGATGACCCCGTCGGCCGCCCGGGGCATCCTAGAAGCCATTCATTGGAAGCCGGCGATCCGATGGATCGTGGACAGCATCCATGTGCTGAAGCCGATCCGGTTCGAGAGCATCCGCCGCAACGAGGTCGCCTCGAAGATCCCGGCAGCGAACGTGCGCAAGGCCATGAAGGCAGGCTCGCTGGAGGGGCTGCACCTGCTGGTGGACGAGGACCGGCACCAGCGGGCCATGCTCTGCCTGCGCGACGTCGCCTATGGCATCGAAGCCCATTTCGAGATGACCGACCGGGCCGGGCCGGACGACACGCCCGCCAAGCACATCGAGATGTTCCGGAGGCGGGCGGCGCGGGGGCAGTGCTTTCACCGTCCCTGCCTCGGCGTGCGCGAGTTCTCGGCCGACTTCGATCTGGTCGACGCCTTCCCCGATACCGAACTCCCCGCCTCTGAGCGCGACCGTGACCTAGGCTGGATGCTCTATGACATCGACCACGCCAACCACCGCGCTGCCCTGTTCTTCCGCGCCGAGATGCGCGCCGGGGTGATCGACGTGGCCAAGGCCCGCAGCCGGGGCCTCGCGCAATGATCCTGACCGCGCTCGCCGACCTCTACGAACGGATGGCCGAGGTCGGCCAGGCACCGCGCCGGGGATTTGCCTCCGTGCCCATCGGCGCCGAGGTCGAGATCGACTGCGATGGGCGGGTTTTGAGGGTTGCGTCGCGCCTGATGCCCGAGGGCAAGCGCATGGTCGCAGGCACCATGAATGTGCCGGTCCCGGTCAAGCGCACCGTCGGGATTGCCGCCAACCGTTTCTGGGACAAGACGGCGTATGCCCTTGGCGTCACGGTAGTGGAGTTGCCAGAGGGCGGTGTGGTTGCAAGCATGGGCAGACGGACCGAGGCTGAGCACGCCGCGTTCAGGAACCTTCACTGCGACCTACTGTCAGACGCCGAAGACCCCGGCCTTGCTGCGTTTCTGAGGTTCCTCGAAAGCTGGAACCCAGCGGACTTCGCGGCATCCGGTTACCCCATGGAGGTGCTGGACCAGAACGTGGTCTTCCGGCTCCCCGGTGGGATCTACCTGCATGAGCGCGCCGCCGCGCTTGGCTATCTGGAGGCTGCCTCCGAAGCCTCCCCGGTCATGTGCCTCGTAACTGGCGATCAGGCGGCGCCGACCCGCCTGCACCCGTCGCTCAAAGGTGTGGCGGGTGCACAGAGTTCGGGCGCCTCGCTGGTATCGTTCAACAAGCCAGCCGACGAGTCCTACGGCAAGGTGCAGGGCGCGAATGCGCCGGTCTCCGAACCTGCCGCCTTTGCCTATGGAACGGCGCTGAACACACTGCTTTCTTCGCCGCGACATCACATCCGGGTCGGCGACGCTACGGTTGTCTTCTGGGCCGAGACGGAGCGGCGTGACACGGGTTCGGCCGTCGAGGAGGCGATCTGGTTCGCCCTGTCCGGGGGCGAGGACGATATCGCAGCGCAGAACAAGCTGCGGGCGGGCATGACGAATCTCGCACAGGGGCGAGCCGCGCCGGAGCCCGGATTTGACCCTGAAACCCGCGTCTATGTCCTGGGGCTTGCGCCCAACGCGGCGCGGCTCTCGGTGCGGTTCTGGCAGGCCGAGCGCCTCGGCGACCTTGCCGGCAACGTGACCCGCTTCTGGGACGAACTGCACATCGAGCCGAGCCCTTGGAAGGGCATCCCGGCGGCTTGGGGGCTGCTCTACGAGACGGCGCTGCAGGCCAAGGCCGAGAACATCCCGCCGCGGCTCGGCGGCGACCTGATGCGCGCCGTGCTCACAGGCGGGCATTATCTCCGCACGCTGCTCGCCGGCGTAATCGGGCGCATCCGCGCAGATGGGCAGGTCAATGGACGCCGCGCGGCAATCGCCCGGGCCTTCGTGGCGCGCAACATCGGACAGGAGGTGATCCCCGTGGCTCTCGACCCAGACAACCCGAGTCCGGCCTATCGGCTCGGCCGGCTCTTCGCCGTGCTGGAAGGCATCCAGCGGGCAGCGCTGCCCGGCCTGAACGCCACGATCAAGGATCGGTGGTTTGCGGCCGCCTCTGCCACGCCCGCACGAGTATTTCCCGTGCTGGTGAAGAACGCGACCCATCACCTCGCGCTGATGCGCAAGGGCGAGAGCGGGGGGCTCGCGCATTGGCTGGAGATGGAAATGGGGGCGATCTGGGCCGGGCTTGAGCCGGATTTGCCGCGGTCGCTGACGCTGGAAGATCAGGGCCGCTTTGTCGCCGGTTACTATCACCAGCGTTTCACGAAGCGCGACAGGGCGGACAAGCCGATTGTGGAGGATGCGGAACAGTGAGCCTGAACAACCGATACGATTTTGTCCTGTTTTTCGATGTCGAGAACGGCAACCCGAACGGAGACCCTGACGCCGGTAACCTCCCCCGCATGGACCCGGAGACCAACCAGGGCCTCGTCTCGGACGTCAGCCTCAAGCGCAAGGTCCGCAACTACGTTGCCGCGGCGAAGGAAGGCGTCGAGGGGCATGAAATCTACATGGCCGAGCGCGCGATCCTGAACCGGCAGCACGCGCGCGCCTATGGAGCGCTTGACCTCAAGTCCGAGGCCAAGAAACTCCCCAAGGCCGAGGCGGATGCGCGCGCGTTGACCGACTGGATGTGCCGGAACTTCTTCGATATCCGCACCTTTGGTGCCGTGATGACCACAGAAGTGAACACGGGGCAGGTCCGTGGCCCCGTGCAGGTCTCCTTCGCGCGCTCGGTCGAGCCGATCATGCCGCTGGAAATCTCCATCACGCGCTCGTCGGTGACCAACGAGAAGGACATCGACAAGGAGCGCACCATGGGCCGCAAGCACATCGTGCCCTACGGCCTCTACCGCGCCTACGGCTTCATCAATGCGCCGCTGGCCGGCCGCACCGGCTTCTCCGAGAACGATCTGGCGCTCTTCTGGCAGGCGCTGCGCGACATGTTCGACCTTGACCGCTCTGCCGCCCGGGGGATGATGGCATCCCGCAGGTTGATCGCCTTTCGCCACGAAAGCGCATTGGGCAACGCCCAGGCGCACAAGCTCTTTGACAGGGTGAATGTTGAGCGCCTCCACATGGGGGAGGCCGTGCCGGTGGGCGATCCGCGCAGCCACAACTGGCCGCCAGCGCGGCGTTTCCAGGATTACCGCATCACTGTCGATGACGCGGACCTTCCCGCCGGTGTCAGCATCGTGGAGCCGTGGTAAGCGAGGCCGACGACAACCTGCCGATATCGGCCCTCCAGCACTGGCTGTTCTGTCCGCGCCAGTGCGCCCTCATCCATGTGGAAAGGCTCTGGGCCGAGAACGCGCTCACGGCGGAAGGCCGCATCCTCCACACGCGCGCCGATGCTGGAGGGCGCGAGCGGCGGGGCGCTTTGCGCACGCTCCGTGGCGTGCAACTCGGCTCCCGGCGCCTTGGGCTGCATGGTGTCGCCGATGTGGTGGAGATGCACGGCGCGGTGCCGTGTCCAGTCGAATACAAGCGCGGGCGCCCCAAGCCGCACCGGGCCGACGAGGTGCAACTGTGTGCCCAGGCGATCTGCCTGGAAGAGATGCTTGGCCGCGACGTGCCGGAAGGTGCGCTGTTCTTTGGTCAGACGCGCCGCCGCCAGCGCATTGTCTTCGACGCTGGCCTGCGATGCCTGACCGAGCGAGTGGTCATGGAGGCGCGCGCTGCCCTGGGTGCGGGAGCCTTGCCGCCGCCCGTCGAGGACCAGCGCAAATGCCGCGCCTGCTCCCTGGCAACGCTGTGCCGGCCCGAGCGCATGCGCACGACACCCCGGACGGCCACATGGCTTGCAAGGGGCGTTGCCTCGGATGCCGTGCCGGAATGAAGCGCCTGCTCAACACCCTCTATGTCACCTCCGAGGGCGCGTGGGTGCGCAAGGACGGCCAGAACGTTGTCGTTGAGATCGACGGAGCCGAACGCGGGCGGGCGCCGATCCACCTGCTGGGTCAGATCGTCTGTTGTGCCGAGGCGGGGGTCTCGGCCCCGCTGATGGGCTTCTGTGCATCCCAGGGGGTGACAGTCGCCTTTCTCGACCGGGCCGGGCGATGTCTGGCTCGCGTCGAGGGACCGCAGAGGGGCAATGTCCTGCTGCGCCGCGCACAGCACGCGGCGACCCTCGGGGACGCACGGCTGCCGGTCGCGCGTGCCGTTGTCGCGGCGAAGGCCGCCAACCAGAGGGGCGTGGTTCGGCGCGTGCTCCGTGACCATGCCGCCAGCATGACAGAAGAGGCGCGGAACGCCCTTGACGGTGCCGAGCGACGTCTGGGCGACGTAGCCCGTCTCGCACTTGAATGCCCCGGTATCGAGGCGCTGCGGGGTCACGAGGGTGACGGCGCCGCAGCCTATTTCGGCGTGTTCGGGCATATGATCCGCCACGAGGGCTTTGGCTTCGCCGGCAGGTCGCGGCGCCCGCCGCGCGACCCTGTGAACGCCGTGCTGTCGTTTCTCTATGCGCTGCTGGCGCTCGATTGCCGCGCAGCCTGCGAGATCCACGGGCTCGACCCGCAGATGGGCTTCCTGCATGCCGACCGGCCGGGGCGGATGAGCCTCGCCCTCGACCTGATGGAGGAGTTCCGCGCCCCGATAGCCGACCGGGTCTGCCTGAGCCTTTTCAACCGCCGCCAACTGCGCCCGGGCGACTTCCTGCACGAGGAGACGGGCGCCGTGCTCCTGTCCGACGACGGGCGCGCCACGGTGATCACGGCATGGCAGGAGCGCAAGCGCGAAACCCTGCGCCATGTCTGGTTCGACGAAACCGTGCCGATCGGACTGATGCCCCAGCTTCAGGCGCAACTGCTCGCACGACACCTTCGTAGCGAGATAGACGGCTATCCCCCTTGGTTCTGGAGGTAAGCTTGCTGGTCCTGGTCACATATGACGTCAACACCCAAGACCGCGCGGGCAGGCGTCGCTTGCGACAGGTGGCAGCGGCCTGCCTTGACCATGGCCAGCGGGTACAGTTCTCGGTCTTCGAATGCGATGTCGACCCGGCGCAATGGACGGCTCTTCGGGCGCGCCTCATCGACCTGATCGACCCCGGCAGGGACAGCCTGCGCTTCTACATGCTGGGTTCGAACTGGCGGCGGCGGGTCGAGCATGTTGGTGCCAAGCCAGCCATCGACTTCGATGGCCCGCTCATCTTCTGAAACGGCGAACCCGAAGCGCACATGCAGCGCCCGCGACGTTCGCCGCTGCTGTTCGCGTGCAATGTCATCGCTTTAGCCATGAGCCGAAGGGCAGGGTCTTCAAGACGTGGTTCAAAGCACACGGGTTCGCGCAGGTAGCAGTCTTTCTCTCTATCGAACAGATCGTTAGGCTGTGGCCGTCGCCCCCCCGCGGGGGCGTGGATTGAAACTTCCAGGTGTCCTCCGTGACACCGTTCTGCAGCGGGTCGCCCCCCCGCGGGGGCGTGGATTGAAACTGACCACCATGCGCCCGTCGACCCCCCACGACCCGTCGCCCCCCCGCGGGGGCGTGGATTGAAACATACCTCCTGAATCCGCGTCCCCGAAAGCGCATCGGTCGCCCCCCCGCGGGGGCGTGGATTGAAACACGTCCTTCCGGCACGCGGTCGAGGCGAAACTGACTGGTCGCCCCCCCGCGGGGGCGTGGATTGAAACTCGACATAGGCGTGGACGTCGACGTGTGGACGGCGTCGCCCCCCCGCGGGGGCGTGGATTGAAACCTGTCTTTCACCAGTCCAACCGAGCCGGCGACACGTCGCCCCCCCGCGGGGGCGTGGATTGAAACATGGCCTCCGGGCTGGCGTCGGTGGTGGTCTTGAAGTCGCCCCCCCGCGGGGGCGTGGATTGAAACGCCGCTCGGCCTCGATCACGTTCAGCACGGTCGAGTCGCCCCCCCGCGGGGGCGTGGATTGAAACACCGCGACAAAGCCGCCGAGCCGGTGGTCCTGCGGGTGTCGCCCCCCCGCGGGGGCGTGGATTGAAACCGCCTGAGCATTCCGGCTCGCGGCCTTGCGCGCGTCGCCCCCCCGCGGGGGCGTGGATTGAAACGCAGTGGGTTTTTCCGAGCACCTCGCCCTCGGGCAGTCGCCCCCCCGCGGGGGCGTGGATTGAAACTGGCCGGGGCGGTCGGCCCTTCTGGTGGCCGTGAGTCGCCCCCCCGCGGGGGCGTGGATTGAAACATCAAGGCGGCATCGCCTATCCTGCGCCTGTCCGGTCGCCCCCCCGCGGGGGCGTGGATTGAAACACTGCCATCGGGAACGCCGTGCTCACGCTGGTGGGCGTCGCCCCCCCGCGGGGGCGTGGATTGAAACGGCGCCGAGGGGCAGCGTGCGTCGGCCGGGCCGAGTCGCCCCCCCGCGGGGGCGTGGATTGAAACGACTTCATCTTGCCCGCGATCCACAACATGTCCGTCGCCCCCCCGCGGGGGCGTGGATTGAAACAGCACGCGCGCCTCGACCCGGGCGAGGTCCACCGGTCGCCCCCCCGCGGGGGCGTGGATTGAAACATCCGCCCGTACTGCACCGGGATCGGCTGCTCGAGTCGCCCCCCCGCGGGGGCGTGGATTGAAACCGACACGGCGGCCTGCGCGAGCCCGAGCGTGTCCATGTCGCCCCCCCGCGGGGGCGTGGATTGAAACGATGTCTCGGCGCACCGATGCCAGCGCGTTCAGGTCGCCCCCCCGCGGGGGCGTGGATTGAAACCCGCGTCTGCGGCATCGCGAGGTTGAGGCCGCGCAGGTCGCCCCCCCGCGGGGGCGTGGATTGAAACACCCCCCTAGCGTCACATACCCCCCCATACCCCCGTCGCCCCCCCGCGGGGGCGTGGATTGAAACAATCAAGGCAAAGGCACTCCGCAGGGCAGTCATGTCGCCCCCCCGCGGGGGCGTGGATTGAAACCCTGCCCCGGTTGGCATGGCGCAGACGATGCGGCGTCGCCCCCCCGCGGGGGCGTGGATTGAAACTAGATCAGGCGGATTGGGTACCGCACTCGGCCGCGGTCGCCCCCCCGCGGGGGCGTGGATTGAAACCGGCTGATCGTCCGATGAGCCTGGAAACCTTCGGTCGCCCCCCCGCGGGGGCGTGGATTGAAACACCACCCGACAGGAGCTGCGGACATGACCAAGCCGTCGCCCCCCCGCGGGGGCGTGGATTGAAACGGCTGGTGGAGCGGGAAGCTCTACAAGACCCCCCGGTCGCCCCCCCGCGGGGGCGTGGATTGAAACTCGACTGGGAAAGACAGCGTGGCCGCAGCCCTCGCGTCGCCCCCCCGCGGGGGCGTGGATTGAAACTACGTCAGCGCCATCGACAACAGCACCGGCCGCGCGTCGCCCCCCCGCGGGGGCGTGGATTGAAACGGCGCCCTGCCGCTGTGGGGCCTGCACCCGTCCGGTCGCCCCCCCGCGGGGGCGTGGATTGAAACGAGGCAGCCGACGTCGCCGACGATGTGCTCCGCTGTCGCCCCCCCGCGGGGGCGTGGATTGAAACGGCGCGGCGGCTGGGCCATGGGCGGAAATCCACGTCGTCGCCCCCCCGCGGGGGCGTGGATTGAAACTGCTGCCGCATCGGGTTGATCCCGAGGTTGCCGGTCGCCCCCCCGCGGGGGCGTGGATTGAAACAACGCGGGCGTGGTGGCGGACCGCGGCGCCCGGGGTCGCCCCCCCCGCGGGGGCGTGGATTGAAACAACCGTGGAAGGCCATTCTGACTGTCGGACACCTCCAGGATGGGGTCAGCCTGGCTATGCAGACGCAGAATGCCATAATCTCGTTATCGGTAGCGGATGCGCCCGCCCGAGCGGCCCCATTGTCACCAGCCCCGCCGCCCTAAGCCGGGCCTCGGCCTGCCATGCCCGCGTCGCGCCCCAGCGCAGCGCAGAGCCCGCCGCGCCCACCGTGGCGGGGCCGTGCTGGGTCAGGTGGGCGAGATATGCCCGGGCGTCAGGGTGGGCCGCCCAGAGCCTTTGCAGCGCCTCGGGGGCCATGCCGGCGGCTTGCGCCACCTCGGCCAGCGCCCCCGCCTCGGCCGCCTCTCGGGCCTGCCCACCGTCAGCTTCGCGGATTGCGGCCCGTTCCTCGAAGGCGTCCAGGGCTTCGAGCCCCGGGGCCAGCTTGTGGGCGCGCGGGGGCGCGGCAGTTGCGCCCCCTTCAATATCGGTCGGACCAGTCGGACCGGTCGGACCGCGTTGATTTTGCGGCGTTATTTCGGTCCGACCTTCGCTTGCGGCAGTCGGACCAGTCGGACCGGCCGGGCCGCGTGGTGCGGGGCGGTCCGACCGGTCCGACACTTGCGCGGGCGGGTCGGACCGGAAAAGGTCAAGGATACCAAGCGGGTCCGACTGGTCCGACTGGTCCGACCGTGATTTCATGGGCTGCGCCTCATTCATCGCCGGCCCCCATGATTTCCTCGCCCACGGCATAGGCGCGCGGGCGGCCCGGGATGCCGCGCGGCGCCCGTGCCGCAAGGTTCTTCCCCTCGCCCGGGGTCAGGAAGCCCGCGTCGCGCAGGTGGCGGGCGGCCCGCGATGGGTCGGCGCCCTTGTGAATGTCCCGCCATACATCGGCCGCGATGTAGAAGGTGCCGCCCTCGCGCCAGCCCGCCCGGTTGATAACGGGCCGGTCATCGTCGCCCTTCGAGACAGGTTCAAAGCGGGCGTCCCCATGCGCCACCAGGAAGGCGCGCACCCGCTCCACCGCCTCGCGAGCCTCGGCCGGGCCACCGCCGCCGCGCCCGTCGAGCCAGCCGCCCAGCACGTCGAGGGCCGCCGCCACCGCAGCCCCGCGCGGCCAGCCGGTCAGGCCGAAGGCCGTGGCGAGTTCCCCCGCCGCCGCCACCAGCCCGAGCCGGGCGGTTGCCCGCGCCGTTTGCCCCTCGCCCGACAGCCCGAAGCGTTCGGCGGCCTTGGTGGCGAAACCTGCCATCGCCGCCCGCACCGTCGCCGTGGCGGTCTCGCGGTTGTCGAGGAAGGCCGCGACGAAAGCCGGCCCCGCCGTGCCGTAGTGGGTCGCCGTCGCCTCGCGCAGCCGGTCCGCGAAGGTCGCGCCATCGGGCGCCCCGTGCAGGTCATCGAAGGCCCCATGCGCCCGGCCATCAGCGGCCACGTCCAGCAGCCGCACGGCCTGCCCGGCGGCGGCCTTGCCCCCGGCCTCGGCCATCTTGTCGGCCAGGGTGATTTCGCCAGAGGACAACACCACCACCCGCCAGCGCATGGCGGCCCGCGCCGCGCCCGAGCGGTTCGCCCGCGCCTTGCCCGCACCGTTCGCCAGCATGTAGGCGGCGGCCCCGGCCTCGCGGCCCGAGATTTCCCCGAGTTCGTCCAGCGCCAGAAGCGACGCATTGCAGGCGGCGGCCACACCTTCGAGCCCGTTGGCGGTTGCCCGCCAGCTATGCAGGAAGCGGGGCGAGCCCCACACCGACACGGCCACCCGCTGCACCGTCGATTTCCCCCGACTGGACGCGCCGCGCAGGTGCATCCCGCCGCCGTCCAGCCCGAGCGGTTCCAGAAGCGGCCCCGCGAAGGCGAGCGACACGGCCGCCACCATCAGCGGATTGCCCGCGCAGGGTGCCGCCACCGTCTCGCGCCAGCCGTCGAGCGTGCCCGCCGGCTTCATCTCGGCCGCCGCCGCCGGGGTGTTCTCATGCTGATAGACAACATCGCCCGCGCCTATCACGCGCCCATCACCGCAAACGAAAGCCGCGCAGGCTTCATCGGCCCAGCCCAGCCGGTCGGCCGTGAAGGCCCGGTCGGGCGGCTGCCACCGTTGCAAGAGGTCCGACAGCGCATGCCGCGATGCCGTGCCCGATGCGAGGTTCAAGCCCATGTCGAGCAAGCCCGCCCGCACCTCGGCCCCGTCGCCCGCAAACATGCGCGCCGGGATTGCCCAGCGATGGGCGTTGCCGTCCGCGTCGGTCACTTCCACCAGCCGGCCCCAGCCCATCCCCGAGCGGTCGCGCGGCAGGGCCAGCACCCGCAGGGGCGAGCAGAGCCATTCCCATTCGGGGTTGCCGTCCTTGCCCTTCACCTCGCGCCATATGCCGTTCTGGCGGGCCTGAAAGCCGCGCGGCATGGGCGCGAAGGCGGTTTCGCTGATTTTGGGTTGCGCCGTCATGCCGTGACCTCGCCGCGCAACATGTCGTTGAAGTCGCCGCCCGGCGGCGGGGTCAGGATGGACACGGCCCAGCCCTCGCGGGTCGCCCGGTCGGCCAGGGCGAGCGCCGCCCCGCGCCCGGCCTTGTCGCCGTCAGGCGCGATGGTCAGCCGGCCAGGAATGTCAGGCAGGCGCAGCCCGGCCATGCCGCTTGTGGACAAGGCCGCCCACACCGTCGCGGGGCCGTCCAGAAGCCCGCAGGCGAGGCTAAGGGCGGTCTCGATACCCTCGGCCACCACCAGCCGCCCGGGGCCTTGTGCGAGCCGGACAGCGCCGCCAGCGACGGCCCCGAGCATGGCCTTCGGCGGGTCAACATCGGCCTTGCCGCCCCCGTCAGGGCGCAAATACGTCCGATGCACCGCGAAGCCGTCGCCGCCCTCCACCAGCGCCACCAGCGCCAGGAAGCGCTGGGCGGATGCGTGCCAGCATGACGGGGCGAAGCGCAGGGTGGGCGGCAGGGCGCAGGTGATGCCGCGCCCGCGCAGGTAGGTTTCCGCGACGGTTCCCGCGATAGGCTGGGCGTCATCCCACACCGCCCGGGCCTGCCGTGCCCGCTTGTCGGCCTCGGCCCGCCTCTCGGCCGCGCGCCGCGCCATCTCGGCCGGGTCCGGCGGGCGGTAGTCGCCCCGCCCGATGCCGGCCGCGTCGAGGATGTCGCGCCAGTCGCACCCCGTCTTGAAGCAATGCAGCACCAGCTTTCCCCCGTCGCCGTCCGTGATGGAAAGGGCGTTCTGGTCGCGCCGCCGCTCCGGTTGACAGCATGGGCAGGCCGCAGAGCCCCGCCCGCCGCGCCAGCGGCCGTCAAGCGCTTTTGTCAGGTCGCGGGCGTTCATCATCGGGCGCCCCCTTTCCTGACTTCCTCTGCCAACCTGCGCACGGCCCAAACAAGGCCGCGCAGCGCTTCGAGGATCTGCAATGAGTCGCCCGGCACGGTCACAGTGTCTCGCATACGCCGCACGTTCGGCGCCGGGTCAGCGATGCGGATGCGCCAAGCGCCATCGCCTTCGCAGCCCGCTTGCAGGCCCTCGATTGCCTCGGTCAGCGTGTCGAGCTCCGCGAAGATGGGTGCCAGCGGGTCGGGCTTCTGATCGTCTGCCTTCATATCGAAGTCTTCCTCAGGGGCTGCGCACAGCCGGCGCAGCCGATGCAGCGCCGCCCCTTGCGGGGCGGTCGCCTTTGGAGTGTTCGGTCGGAATGGGTGCGCCATGGGTCACTCGCCCCATACCAGCGCAGCCACCAGCGCCGCCTGGGCAGCGGTCAGGCCGTGGAGGCGCCGTAGCCGCGCGATACGCAGGGCTGCCGTCATGCGCCCGTCCTCGCAGCCACAGCAGCCGCCAGCCACAGACACCAGCGCAGCAGGATGGAGCTACGGGCGCCGATATGGTGGCGCACCGCTCCCTCGGGTGCTATGATGACAATGCCCGCAGCTTCAACAGAGCAAGGCAATCCCGCTCCGGCCGCATCCCCCACAGGTGCGCCGGAGCTTCTCTTTTCCGGGGCCATGGCTTCACATCACCTCCCACCGGCGCCCGGTCACGCCAGCGGAGAGGGGCGTTATGCCCCGCCGTTTCTTGGGGGCCTCGGCCGGGCGCACATCGAAGCGCACCATGGGCGGGGCCAGCCGGTCGAGAATGTCGGCCAAGGCCTCGGGGGTCATGTCTCGCAGGCCCTCGGCCAGCACCTTCGGCCTGGTGGCAACGTGCTTGCCTTGGATGCGCAGCGACGCGCGAAGTCGCTTCACCGATATCCCGGGGGCGGTTTCGAGCCGGTCAGTCCCTTCCGGCACGCATGCCAGGGCCTTCCAGCGCCCAGAGCCGCCGGGGTCAAAGCCGCCCGCCAGCACCAGAAGCCGGCCGGCGCACTCGAAGGATTGGAAGGCGCCCGCGCCCTCGTATCCTTCGGCCGCCCGCTGCGCCCGCCGGGCCTGCACCACCGCAAGGGCGTTGTTCACCAGCGGTTCCGCGTTGAACGAGGCGGCCATCATGCGGTCCCCCGGGTTTCGCGGCTTTCGATCCACGCGGTCACGTCGCTTTCGCGCCACCCCACCAGCTTCGAGCCCAGCGCCACCGGGCGGGGGAATTCGCCGCGCTTCATCCAGTCGTAAAGCGTTGACTGCCCCACCCCCACGCGATCCAGCACCTCGCGCCGCCGCAAGATGCGCTCGGCCTTGTCGGCCACCGCCTGTCGCAGGTTGCTGGTTGCCGCCGCTCGCGTAGTCATGCCATCGGTTTCGGCCATATCGTTTCCTTTCCTATGCCGTGCATCCGGTGCACGCAGGAAAGACACGATTCGGCCGGCCGCTCATGACCGGCGATTAGAGGCTAATTCCCCGACACGTCGTTGCGGTCTGCATCACCGCGCAGGCGCCCATCCTCCAGGGCTGCCCTGCTGCCAGAGGCAGCGCTGATTGCGTCGATGACGGCCTTGTATGTTGCAGGCCTTCGCTTGAGCCGCTTCTGAGCCTCTGCCACCGCGTCGGATGCTGACAGCCTCCCTTCCAGTGGCTTGTGCGGTTGAGGCTCCTCGTTTCGATAGGGCTTCATGCCGAAGCATCCCTCTACCGCGCCGATGGCATAGGCCACTGCATCTATGTGTTCATCCGGCTTCGGTTTCGCCCCCGGATGCACTCGTCGGACCCTGAAGATCGGTGGCAACGTGGGCGGGTCGGCCTGTCCCACCGCTCTGTTGTCCCAAGGGTCTGCCACCTCCGCGCGGTCGTGTGCAGGAAACACCGCAGCGTCGATGAGGTGCTGAACGTGAAGGCGCACAAGCCTCGGGTCCATCCCCCGGCCGGCGCGCCTCGCCGCCCGGTATTCATGGGTCAGGGCTTCGAGCGTGGCATCGACAGATGGGGCTTCCGCAGCCTCGTAGAACTCCACCAAAATCTCAGCTGCATACTGAACTGCGGCCTCGAAACGGGCTCGGGCTTCAACCTCCGCCGGCTTCATCGCGCGGCCCCCAGCTTCACCACCTCGCCCCGGCGGGCTGCCAGATAGGCGGCCCATGCGGCCATCATCTTACGCCGCTTCTCGAAAACATCCGAGCGAGCATAGGCCCGTTCCACCGCGTCGCCCACCGCATGCGCAAGCGCGGCCTCGGCCACCTCGCGAGGGTAGTTCGTGCACTCCTGCGCCCATGTGCGGAAGGACGTGCGGAAGCCGTGCACATCGGCCGCGAAGCCAAGTTCCTTCACCAGCTTGCTCAGGGTCATGTCCGACAGCGGCTTGCCGCGCGGGCTCGGGAAGATGAGCCCTGAGCCGTCGCGGAAGGCTTCGGCCTCGCGCAGGATTTCGAGCGCCCGGGGTGACAGCGGCACGCGATGGGGCCGCTTCATCTTCATCCGCGAAGCCGGGATTTCCCACACCGCCGCCGGATTCGCGGGATTCGCAGGATTCGCAGCGCCCTCGGGGCCGAAGTCGATTTCATCCCACCGGGCTTCCCGCACCTCGCCCGAGCGTGCGGCCGTCAGCACAAGGAACTCAAGGGCCAGCTTTGTAGCGGCCCATGCTCCCGATGCCTTCACCGTGTCGATACAGCCCGCCACCTCGGCATGCGGCAGGGCCTTCCGATGGGCCTGCACCTTGCGCTCATGCTTCGGCAGGGCCTTCCCGATGCTCTCGGCCGGGTTGTCGAGCCGCCAGCCCTGCGCCACCGCCCACTTCATCACCGTCCCGATGCGTTGACGCACGCGGCGGGCCGTCTCGGGCTTCGCGGTCCAGATGGGCGACAGCACCGCCAGCACATCGGCCGGGGTGATATCGGCCACCTTGCGCTTGCCCATGGTGGGGAAGGCATAGGCTTCCAGTGAGCGGATGAAGTCGAGCCGATGCTTGTCATTGCGCCATGTCGGGGCGTGCATCTCATGCACCTTCCGGGCGGCATCCTCGAAGGTAAGAGCGGCCTCGGCTGCATGCTTCTCGGCCAACGGGTCGCCCCGCTCATAGGCAATGCGCTTGTTCGTGAGGGCCTTCTCTCGCGCCTTCGCCAGCGTCACCACGGGCGGGCTGCCGAGCCCGATTTCCTGCCGCCTGCCGCGCACCATCAGCCGTTGCACCCATTGCTTCGAGCCGCCAGCCATGACGCGCAGGTAAAGCCCCAGCCCGCCGCCATCGTGATACTTGCCCGGCTGGGCCACGGTTTCGACTAAGCGGGCCGTCAGCTTGTTCCGCTTCCGTTCAGGTATCGCCGTTTTCAAGGAACCGAACCCCAATCTTCCCAACTTATCCCCCAGGCTGCGGGGGATTGCCCCGGAATATGCCGGAAGGTGCGGGAAGGGGGAAGGGGCAAAGGAGCCTGTCAGGATTGAAGAAAGTGGGACAGTCCGGAAGGTGCCGAAAAGCCTTATGGTGGACCTCGGCTCCACCATATCCCGTTTGTCGCATTGCTGAAGATGCCCGGCGTTCGCGCCGGAGGCCGGCGCCGTGCCGACCCGGCAACGGGGCGGGCGGCCTGTGCCGTGCCGGGCCGGGATGCAGGAGACAGGGCCCGCGACCTGCATGCGGGTCGCGGGCCACGGGGCCTCAGGCGGCGGCCTTCATCAGCCCGTCGCGGTGCAGGATCTCCAGCGTCTCGTCGAGTGCCGTGCGGGCGCGGGCGACCAGCAGGTCGATGTCCTCGGGCGTGATGATCAGCGGCGGCGAGACAACCATGCGGTCCCAGACATGCCGCATCACCAGGTGGTTGGCAAAGCAGCGTTCGCGGCAGATGTAGCCCACCGTGCCCGGCTCGGCCGCGAACTTCGCCCGCCGGGCCTTGTCCGGCGTCAGTGCCAGCGAGCCGAGCAGGCCCAGCGTCACCGCCTCGCCCACCAGCGGATGATCGGCAAGCGTGCCCCAGGCGCGGGCGAGATGGGGCGCCGCAACCTCGCGGACATGGCCGAGGATGTTCTCCTCCTCGAGGATGCGCAGGTTCTCCAGCGCCACGGCACAGGCCACCGGGTGGCCGGAATAGGTGTAGCCGTGGAAGAACTCCTCGCGCGCGATCACTTCGGCGACCTCGTCGCAGACGATGGAGGCGCCGATGGGCTGATAGCCCGACGACAGCCCCTTGGCGATGGTCATGATGTGGGGCTGGATGCCGAGGGTCTGGCTGCCGAACCACTCGCCGGTGCGGCCGAAGCCGCAGATGACCTCGTCCGCGATCAGCAGGATGCCGTATTTCTCGCAGATGCGCTGGATCTCGGGCCAGTAGCTGGCCGGCGGGATGATGACGCCGCCCGCGCCCTGCACCGGCTCGCCGATGAAGGCGGCGACGCGGTCGGGGCCGATCCGCAGGATCGCTTCCTCCAGCTGGCGGGCGCGGGCGAGGCCGAATTCCTCGGGCGTGAGGCTGCCGCCCTCGTTGTACCAGTGCGGCTGGTCGATGTGGTGGATGTCGGGCAGGGGCAGGCCGCCCTGGGAATGCATCGCCGCCATGCCGCCCAGCGACGCCGAGCCCATGGACGAGCCGTGATAGGCGTTCCTCCGCGCGATCAGGACGGTGCGCTGCGGCTGGCCCTTCATCGCCCAGTAATGCCGCACGAGGCGGATGTTGGTGTCGTTCGCCTCGGAGCCCGAACCGGCGAAGAAGACATGGTTCAGATCGCCCGGCGCCAGCTCGGCCAGCCGGGTCGCGAGCGCGATGGCGGGCACATGGGTGGTCTGGAAGAAGGTGTTGTAGAACGGCAGCTCCCGCATCTGCCGCGCCGCGGCGTCGGCCAGTTCCGTGCGCCCATAGCCGATGTTGACGCACCACAGCCCGGCCATGCCGTCGAGCAGCTCCTCGCCCTCGCTGTCCCACAGCCGCACGCCATCGGCCCGGGTGATCACCCGCACGCCCTTCTTCGCCAGCGCGTCATGGTCGGTGAACGGGTGCAGGTGATGCGCCGCATCCAGCGCCTGCAACTCGGCGGTGGGCATGTGGTTGGTGACGGTCTGCATGGGCGGGCTCCTCGGATCGGGGGCGGATGGGTGACGGCGGCCCGCGGCGGTGGCGCGGGCGATCCGGGCGCAGGATAGGGACGCCGGCGCCGCGGTCAAGCGATTTGATCAAATTTCCGCGGCGCCGTCACAGCTCGCCGGCGGCGAGGGCGGCGCGGACATGGGCCATGCCCTCGGCGATGTCGGCGCGGATCGCCTCGGCGAGGCGGTCGGCGTCGCGGGCCTCCAGCGCGGCGAGCGCGTCGCGGTGGCGGTCGGGCATGCCGGAGGCGCCGGCGCAGACCACCCGCAGCGAGGGCGCGATGCGCAGCCACAGCATGCGCGCGAGCCGGGTCAGCACCTCGGCGCCGGCGGCCTCGTAGAGGGCGAAGTGGAAGCGGTGGTTCTCGCGCAGGTATGCGGGCACGTCGCCGGCGCGGATGGCGGCGTCGAGGGCGGTGTCGATGGCGGCGAGGCGGGCGCGGGCGGCGGCGTCGAGCTGCGGTGCGGCGAGCTCGGCGAGCCGCGGCTCGACCGCCAGCCGGGCATGCGCGATCTCGTCCAGCTCGGCCGGCGCGAGGCGCGGCACGCTGACCCGCCGGTTGCCTTGCACCACCAGCGCGCCCTCGGCCGAGAGCCGCCGGATCGCCTCGCGCACCGGGGTCATGCCGGCGCCCAGCGTCTCGCACAGGCCCTGGATGGTGACCGCCTGTCCCGGGGCGAGGGCGCCGAACAGCACCATGTCGCGCACGCGGCCATAGGTCTGCTCGTGACTGGGGATCTTGCGGCTCACGGGCGGCTCTCGCTGCTGGTGCGGGGGGCGGTTTCGCTCTCGCGTTCGGGGCCGGGCAAGGTGTCGCAGATCCCGCCCCCTGTCCAGAGAGCGGCGCCGTTGCTATCACGCCGGCGCGAGTGGGCGGAGGGCGGATGCAGGCGCAGGGTCGCGGGGCGGTACGGACGGCGGCCGGGGCACGTGCCGGCCCGCAGAGCGGTGCTGCGCGGCCCCCGGAGCCGCGCGCATGAGCCGCTGGCGCGAGGAGCGGGCGGTCTTCCTGCTGGCGGTGCAGTTCCTGACCCGGCTGCCGGTGCGCGACCCGGATCTTTGGAGCCCGGCGCGCATGGCCGCGATCCCGCGGTGGTTTCCGGCCGTGGGCGTGCTGACCGGCGGGTTGATGGCGGCGGTGTGGCTCGCTGCGGGGCTGGTGCTGCCGCCGGTGGTGGCGGCGCTGGTGACGGTGGCTTTCGGGCTCCTGCTCACCGGGGCGTTCCACGAGGACGGCTTTGCCGATGCCTGCGACGGGCTCGGCGGCGGGCTCACGCGCGAGCGGGCGCTGGAGATCATGCGCGACAGCCGGCTCGGCACCTATGGTGCCGCCGGGCTGGGGCTGATGCTGGCGGGCCGGGTGGCGGTGCTGGCCGCCCTCGGCACGCTGGAGGGCGGGGCGGTGACGGGGGCGGTGGCGCTGATCGCGGGGCAGGCGCTGAGCCGCACCTCGGCGGTGGCGGCGGTGGCGACGGGGCGGTACCTGCGCGATCACGGCACCGCCAAGCCGGTGCAGGAGGGGGTGGACCGCCCCGGCGCCGCGGTGGTGGCGACCTCGTCGCTGGTCGTGCTGGCCGCTGCCGCGCTCTGGCTGCCGCTCGGGGCGCTGGCGGCCGGTGTCGGCGGCGTCGTGCTGGGCCATCTGCTGATGCGCCGGGCCTATGAGCGCAAGCTCGGCGGCTATACCGGCGACTGTCTGGGCGCGGTGCAGCAATGCTCGGAGATCGGCTTTCTGCTGGGGGTGCTGGCGTGGCTCTGATCCTGCTGCGCCACACCCGCCCCGATGTGGCCGAGGGGGTCTGCTATGGCCGCAGCGACCTCGGGCTGGCGGCCTGCTTCGACGCCGAGGCGGGGCGCCTTGCCGCCGAGCTGCCGGAGGTGGCGCGGGTGGTCACCAGCCCGCTCGGGCGGTGCCGGCGGCTGGCCGAGCGGATCGCGGCGGCGCGCGGCCTGCCGCTTGCGGTCGAGGCGCGGCTGATCGAGATGGACTTCGGCCGCTGGGAGGGGGTGGCCTGGGACGACATCCCGCGCCGCGAGCTCGACGCCTGGGCGGCCGATCTGCTGCATGCGCGGCCCCACGGCGGCGAAACCGTCGCCGAGCTGGCCGCCCGCACCGAGGCCGCGCTGGCCGCGCTGTCCTGCGGCCCGCGGCCGGTGCTGGCCGTCACCCATGCAGGCGTGATCAAGGCCGTCCGTGCCCGCGGCGCGGGGCCGGCGGCATGGCAGGGCACGCTCGGCTTCGGCGGCTGGGAGACGCATCCGCTCTGATCCCCGGCGCGGCCGGCGCGGGGGGAGGGCAGGGCGGCTCTGCCCGCCCGACGCCGCGGCAGGCGCCGCGCCCGTCCCGGGACCGTCGGCCGGGGGAGCGTCGCCCGCGCCCCCTCCCGAAAGCCCCCCAAGGCGTGGGGCGCTGCCCCCGACGGGGTCGCAGGCGGGATGTGGGGCGCTGCCCCCGACGGCGCCGGCGCCGGGGGTCAGGCGTCTTCGGGCTCGATCTCGATCAGGAGGTCCTTGGCCTCGATCTGCGCGCCGGCCTGGACGTGGACGGCCGCGACGGTGCCGGCGCGTTCGGCGTGCAGCCCCGTCTCCATCTTCATCGCCTCGATGGTCAGGATCAGGTCGCCCGGGCGGATCTTCTGGCCGGTGCTGACGGCGACGGAGGCGACCGCGCCGGGCATCGGGGCGCCGATGTGGGCGGGGTTGCCCTCGGCCGCCTTGGGGCGGACGGGGGCCTGCGCCTTGACCTTGCGGTTGGGCACGCGGATCGTCCGCGGCTGGCCGTTGAGCTCGAAGAACACCCGCACGTCGCCCTCGTCGGTGGTCTCGCCCACGGCGATCAGGCGGATCTCCAGCGTCTTGCCCGGGTCGATCTCGGCGGCGATCTCCTCGCCCGGTTCCATGCCGTAGAAGAAGGTGCGGGTGGGCAGGGTGCGCACCGGGCCATAGATCCGATGCCGGCCCATGTAGTCGAGGAAGACCTTGGGATACATGAGATATCCCGCGAGGTCCTCGTCGTCGATGCGGAAGCCCTCGAGGTCGGCCGAGACGCGCTTGCGGGTTTCCTCCAGCTCGATCGGGGCGGCGTGGAGGCCGGGGCGATCGGTGATGCGGGGCTGGTCCTTGAGCACCTTCTTCAGGATCCCCTCGGGCCAGCCGCCGGGGGGCTGGCCGAGGTTGCCGCGCAGCATGTCGACGACCGAGTCGGGAAAGGCGACCTCGACGGCGGGGTCCTCGACCTGCGCGCGGCTGAGCCCCTGCGCCACCATCATCAGCGCCATGTCGCCCACCACCTTGGACGAGGGCGTGACCTTGACGATGTCGCCGAACATGGCGTTGGCGTCGGCATAGGCGCGGGCGACCTCGGGCCAGCGTTCCTCGAGCCCGAGCGAGCGGGCCTGCGCCTTGAGGTTGGTGAACTGCCCGCCGGGCATCTCGTGGAGGTAGACCTCGGAGGTGGGCGACTGCTGGTCGGTCTCGAAGGCGGCGTAATGGGCGCGCACCTGTTCCCAGTAGTCGCTGATCCGTCGGATCGCCTCCATGTCGAGGCCGGTGTCGCGAGGGGTGTTGCGCAGCGCCTCGACGATGGAGCCGAGCGTGGGCTGCGAGGTGTTGCCCGAGAGCGAATCCATTGCCGCGTCGGCTACATCCACGCCGGCGGCGGCGGCGGCGAGGATGGTGGCGCCGCCCAATCCGGAGGTGTCGTGGGTGTGGAAGTGGATGGGCAGACCCACCTCCTCCTTCAGCGCCTTTATGAGGAGGGTGGCGGAGGCGGGTTTCAACAGCCCCGCCATGTCCTTGAGCCCGAGGATGTGGCAGCCGGCGTCGCGCAGCTCATGCCCCAGCGCGATGTAGTATTTCAGGTCGTACTTGGCCCGCGCCGGGTCGAGGATGTCGCCGGTGTAGCAGATCGCGCCCTCGAGGATCTTGCCGGTTTCCAGCACCGCATCCATCGAGGTGCGCATGTTCTCGACCCAGTTGAGCGAGTCGAAGACGCGGAAGACGTCCACCCCGGTCTCGGCCGCCTGTTTCACGAAGAAGCGCACGACGTTGTCGGGATAGTTGGTGTAGCCCACGCCGTTCGCGCCGCGCAGCAGCATCTGGGTCATGACGTTGGGCATGGCCTTGCGGATGTCGCGCAGCCGCTGCCAGGGGCATTCCTGAAGGAAGCGATAGGCCACGTCGAAGGTGGCGCCGCCCCAGCACTCGACCGAAAAGAGGCCGGGCAGGGCGGAGGCATAGGCCGGCGCCACCCGGATCATGTCGATGGAGCGCATGCGGGTGGCCAGAAGCGACTGGTGCGCGTCGCGCATGGTGGTGTCGGTGAGCATGAGCTGCGGCTGGTCGCGCAGCCAGTCGGCCACCGCCTGCGGGCCCTCGCGTTCGAGCAGCGTGCGGGTGCCCGGGGCAGGGGGCACGCTCGCCTCGGGCGGGCGGGGGGCCTTGATGTCGGCGCGGGGGCGGGGCAGGCCCGCGACGTCGGGGTGCCCGTTCACGGTGATGTCGGCGATATAGGTGAGGATCTTGGTCGCCCGGTCGCGCCGCTTGCGGAAACGGAACAGCCCCTCGGTGGTGTCGATGAACTGGGTGGTATAGGTGTTGCCCAGAAACTCGGGGTGTTTCAGAAGGTTGATGACGAAGTCGATGTTGGTCGCGACGCCGCGGATGCGGAATTCGCGCAGCGCGCGGTCCATGCGGGCGATGGCCTCTTCGGGCGTCGGCGCCCAGGCGGTGACCTTTTCCAGCAGCGAGTCGTAATAGCGGGTGATGACCGCGCCCGAATAGGCGGTGCCACCGTCGAGCCGGATGCCCATGCCGGTGGCCGAGCGATAGGCGGTGATGCGGCCATAGTCGGGGACGAAGTTGTTCATCGGGTCTTCGGTGGTGACCCGGCACTGGATGGCGTGGCCCGAGAGGCGGATGTCGCCCTGGCTGGGCGCCCCGGTCGCCTCGGACAGGGTCGCGCCCTCGGCAATGCGGATCTGCGCCTTGACGATGTCGATGCCGGTGACCTCTTCGGTCACGGTGTGCTCGACCTGCACGCGGGGGTTGACCTCGATGAAGTAGAATTTGCCGGAGTCCATGTCCATCAGGAACTCGACGGTGCCGGCGTTCACATAGCCGACCTCGCGGCCGATCTTCAGGCCCAGCTCGCAGATCACGGCGCGCTGGGCCTCGGTGAGGTAGGGGGCGGGGGCGCGTTCGACCACCTTCTGGTTGCGACGCTGCACGGTGCAGTCGCGTTCGAACAGGTGATAGAGCCCGCCATGGGTGTCGCCGAGGATCTGGACCTCGACATGGCGGGCGCGCTCGATCATCTTCTCGAGATAGCCCTCGCCGTTGCCGAAGGCGGCCTCGGCCTCGCGCCGGCCCTCGCGCACCTTGGTCTCGAGCTCCTCCGGCGCGCGGATCGGGCGCATGCCGCGGCCGCCGCCGCCCCAGCTCGCCTTCAGCATCATCGGATAGCCGACCTGGTCGGCCCAGGCGCGGGTCTGGGCCATGTCCTCGCCCAGCACCGGCGAGGCGGGGATGACGGGCACGCCCGCGGCCTCGGCCACGCGGCGCGCGCTGGCCTTGTCGCCGAGGCGGCGCATGATCTCGGCCGAGGGGCCGATGAAGGTGAGACCCGCGGCCTCCACCGCCTCGACGAAACCGGGGTTCTCGGACAGGAGGCCATAGCCCGGGTGCACCGCGTCGGCGCCCGAGAGCTTCGCCACGCGGATGATCTCGGGGATGGAGAGATAGGCGGCCACGGGGCCCAGACCTTCGCCGATCCGATAGGCCTCGTCGGCCTTGAAGCGGTGGAGCCCCAGCTTGTCCTCCTCGGCGAAGACGGCGACGGTGCGCTTGCCGAGCTCGTTCGCGGCGCGCATCACGCGGATGGCGATCTCGCCACGGTTGGCGATGAGGATCTTGCGGAAGTCGGTCATGGAGCGCTCCGGTCGGCTGGGGCCCGGGGGCGGGCGTGACAGCGGTGTGATACCCCTCGCTGCAGGGCAGCACAATTCGCAAACCGCCGCAGGGGCGGGCAGGCGCGCAAGATTCTTGCCCGGGCTGTGCAGGCGGGGGCTGCCGCCCCGTCGATGGCATGGGGCTGGGAGCGGAGCTTGCGCAGCGCCTCGGGGCGGGCGTGGCAGGGGGGCTCTCGAGCCCCCCGTCTCCCTGCGGGAGACTCCCCCCGAGGATATTTGAGGAAAGATGAAGGGGGGAGGATCGCCCGGAAAGCGTCTCAGGCGCCGGTCGCGGCGGTGACGGCGGCGGTGAAATAAGCGCAGAGGGCGTCGATGTCCTCGACCCCGACGGAGACGCGGAAGAACCCCTCCGAGATGCCGAGCGCGGCCCGGGCCTCGGGTGTCAGCGCGCGGTGGGACGAGGAGGCCGGGTGCGACAGGGTGGTGCCGACATCGCCCAGGGTGGGGGCGAAGGCGAGCTGCGGCGCGCCGCGGGTGAGGCGGTTGGCAGCCTCGCGGCCGCCCGACAGCTCGAAGCTGAGCATGTTCCCGCCGCGGGCGCCGAGCAGGGCGGCGGCGCGGTTGTGGTCGGGGTGGTCGGGGCGAAGCGGGTAGAGGACGCGTGCGATGCCTGGAAGGGCGGCGAGATGGTCGGCGAGCGCGGCGGCGTTGGCCTCGGCCCGGTCGTAGCGCAGCGGGAAGGTATAGAGCCCCCGCTCGGCAAGCCAGCAGTCGAAGGGGCTCGGGGTGAGGCCGGCGGTGACGACGAAGGTCCTCAGGCGTGCGGCCACGTCGGGGTCGCGGGCGGCGACATAGCCGAGCGTGGCGTCGGAGTGCCCGGCAAGCAGCTTGGTGACCGAGTGGATGACGATGTCGGCGCCATGCTCGAGCGGGCGCCAGCCGCGCGGGGTGGTGAAGGTGCTGTCGACCGCGAGCCACACGCCGCGGTCGCGGCAGAGGCGCGCGAGCCCCCCCATGTCGGCCACGCGCAGGGTGGGGTTGGAGACGACCTCGACCAGCACCAGGCGGGTCTCGGGGCGGATCGCGGCGGCGACGGCGGCCGCGTCGGTCGGATCGGCCAGTGTTGTTGCAATGCCCAGCCGCGGCAGGTCCTCGGCCATCAGCCTGAGCGAGCGGCCATAGAGCTGGTCCGCCCCGACCACATGCTCGCCCGCGCGCAGGAGCCCCATCAGCACGGCAGCCACCGCCGCCATCCCCGAGCCGGTGACGACGCCCCCCTCTGCCCCCTCCAGCCGGTCGATCATGCCGGCCAGGACATCGGCGTTGGGATGACCTTCGCGGGCATAGGTATAGCCGGCACTGCGCCCCTCGTATTGGGCGTCCAGCGCATCGGGGCTGTCGGCAGCATAGACCACCGAGGGCTGGAGGGGGGTCGCGACCGGCCGGCTGACGCTTGCGGGCCAGGTCGGGCGGCGGATCGGGTTGGGGCTGTCGGTCATGGGGCTCGCCGGGTTGGAGGCAGGCAGGGCGCAGCGCCGCAGGCGCGCGCGCGCAATTTTCTTGAGAAAGAAAATTGCCAGGAACCTTGCAAAGGTTCCTGGGCGCCCGGCATGGTGGGGTGCGCGGGATCCATCATCCGGCGGGGCGCAATCCGGCGCGGAACCGGGCCGCATTGGCGCGGTAGCCGGCGGCCGACCGCAGGAGCTTCGCCTGCGCCTCCGGGTCCAGCACGCGCGTCACCTTGCCCGGGGCGCCCATCACGAGGCTGCCGTCGGGGATATCCTTGCCTTCGGTGATCAGCGCGCAGGCGCCGATCAGGCAGCCGCGGCCGATCCGCGCCCCGTTCAGCACCGTCGCGCCCATGCCGATCAGCGTGCCGTCGCCGATGGTGCAGCCGTGCAGCATCGCCTTGTGCCCGATGGTGCAGTCTGCGCCGATCGTCAGCGGAAAGCCCATGTCGGTGTGCAGCACGCAGTTTTCCTGGATGTTGGAGCCGCGCCCGAGGCGGATCTCCTCGTTGTCGCCCCTCAGCGTGGCGCCGAACCAGACCGATGCCTCGTCCTCCAGCACCACGCGGCCGATGAGGTTGGCGTCGGGCGCGACCCAGGCGCCGGCGCCGAGCAGGGGGCGGATCCCGTCAAGCTCCCAGATCATGGCGGACCTCCTCGAATTCGCGGTTCAGGCCCAGCACGAAGGGGCTGAGGCCGGGCTGGCGGTCGCGGCGCAGCCGCTCGGCGGTGACGATGGCGATCAGCGCCTCGGCGGTGCGGTCTAGGTCATGGTTCACGAGCACATAGTCGTATTCGGCCCAGTGGCTGATCTCGTCGCGGGCCTTGGCCATGCGCCCGGCGATGACCTCGCGGCTGTCCTGCGCGCGCCCTTCCAGCCGGCGGGCAAGTTCGGCGATGGAGGGGGGCAGGATGAACACAGACACGGTGTCGGACTTCAGCGCCGAGTTGGCGATCTGCTGCCCGCCCTGCCAGTCGATGTCGAAGAGCGTGTCGCGCCCCGCCTGCACCGCCGCCTCGACCGGGCCGCGGGGCGAGCCGTAGAAGTTGCCGAAGACCTCGGCGTGTTCGAGCATCTCGCCGGCCTCGACCATCGCCTCGAACTGTGCACGGCTGCGAAAGTGGTACTCGCGGCCGTCGACCTCGCCGGGGCGGGGGGTGCGGGTGGTGGCGGAGACGGAAAAGGAGATGCCCGCATCCCACGCCATCAGCCGGCGCGCGAGGCTCGACTTGCCGGCGCCGGAGGGCGAGGAGAGGATGATCAGGAGCCCGCGCCGCGTGCCCCGTGCCCCGCTCGACTGCGCCTCGGGACCCCTCATGCCGGCCTCATTCGACATTCTGCACCTGCTCGCGCATCTGATCGATGGCGGCCTTGAGGTCAAGCCCGACCCGGGTCAGCTCGGCCGACTGGGCCTTGGAACACAGCGTATTGGCCTCGCGGTTGAACTCCTGCATCAGGAAGTCGAGCTTGCGGCCCACGGGCTCGCGGGCGGCCAGCAGCGTGCGGGCGGCGGCGATGTGGGCACGCAGGCGGTCGATCTCTTCGGTGACGTCGGCCTTGACGGCGAGGAGGGCGAGCTCCTGTTCCAGCCGGGCGGGGTCGGCGTGGGGGGCGAGGGTGACGAGCTGCGCCACCGCCTCGGCGAGCTGGGCGGCGCGCTGGGGCTTGCGCGCCTCGGCCAGCGCGGCGGCGGCCTCGGTGAGCGCCGCGACGCGGTCGAGCTGGGCGGCGATGACGCCGGCCAGCGCGCGGCCCTCGGCGCCGCGGGCGGCTGCGAAGGCGTCGAGCAGCGCGGTCAGGTCGGCCAGCAGCGCGGCGGCGAGGGGGGCGGTGTCGTCCTCGGGGGCGGCCGTCTCCATCACGCCGCGGACCGTCAGCAGATCGGCCGCACGGCTGGGCGCGAGGTCGACCCCGGCCTCGACCGCGGCGGCCTCGACCGCGCGCAGCGCCTCGAGCGTGGCGGCCAGTGCCGTCGGGTTGAGCCGCGGCGCCTCGCTGCCGGCATCGCGCGTGAGCCGCAAGGACAGCGTGACCGAGCCGCGCGTGATGCGGGCCGGGAGGGCGGCGCGGACCCCGGCCTCGAGCCCGTCGATGCCGTCGGGCAGGCGCAGCCGCAGATCGAGGCCGCGGCCGTTGACCGAGCGCAGCTCCCACAGCCAGTGGGCGCCGGCCCCCGCGCCGCGCCGGCTCGCGAAGCCTGTCATCGACTGGAGCATCCTGCCGCCTCCCGTTGCCGCACGTCGCCGCCCGGGCAAAGCACGAATCGGCGGCGAGGGAAAGACGCGCCCGTGCCGGTCGGCCCCGGCTCGCGAGCGCGGCGCTCAGCGGCAGGTGAGGAGCAGCACCCGGATGCCGGGACAGGCGGCGGCGATGTCGCGCTGCACCACGCGCGGATTCGGCAGGGGCGGCGCCGCCACCAGCAGCCAGCCGCCGAAGCCCCAGCCGGCCAGCCGCTCGGCCAGCTCGACCGCATCGAAGCCCTCGCGCCAGAGCGGCGCCAGCACCGCATCGGGCAGCACCCGCGCAAGGCTCGCCGCCGACAGCTCGGCCCAGGCGACATGGACCAGCGACGCGGTGCCCCAGCCCGGGGGAAGCCTTGGCGCCGCCGTCACCCCGACGGCAAGCAGCACCCGGCGCGCATTGTCACCTCGGCCGACCGGCTCGGGGGGAGGGACGCGCGCGTCGGGTGTCATCACGAAGCAGCCACGACCGATACACTCCCGACCGGAGAACGCTGGGTCGCCCGTTCCGGGTCCCATGTTCCGGGTCCCACGCGCCGGACCCCCGGTGCCGACCCTATGGTTGATCACACTAACAGTCTAGACAGCCTGGCCGCGCTGGCAATGACAACTGCGTCCGCGGCGGGGCATTCCGTGCGGGCGGCCACGGCGCGGGGCGGTTTCGCGGCATCCGGGCCGGCGCTGTCATCGCCCTGTCATGAAAGCCCGGCACACCCGGCCGAGGGGCGCAGCGACGCCGTGACAGGCGCGCGGGCATCGGGCAGGAGGGGACTGCGGCGCCGCCCGCGGGACCGGACGCCGGCGAATTGGAGGAGGGGCAGGCGATGGCGAGCGAACCGGGCGCAGGGTCAGTCCGCAACGCGGCGCCGACCGTCGCAGCGGCGCCGCCGGCGGGCGCGGCGGAGGCGCCGGCGGCCGCGGCGGAGCCGGGGGGCGGCGCGGACCGGCGGCCGCGCTGTGCCGAGCTGCTGGCCGGCCTGCCCGAGCCGGTGCTGCTGGTGGGCGACGACAACCGCATCCGCATCGCCAACCCGGCGGCGCTGGAGCTGCTGGGGCCGCAGCTCGAAGGGCAGGGGGCGTTGCTGGTGATCCGCCAGCCCGAGGCGGTGCAGGCGCTGCAACGCGCCGCCGCGGCCCGGGGCGGCGAGCGCTTCGAGGCACGCGTGACCCATACCTCGGCGGCCGGCGAGACCACCTATCGCATGGTTGCCCACCGGCTGGGGCCAGACCGCAACGGGCCAGACCGCAACGGGCCAGAACGCAGCGGGCCAGAACGCAGCGCGACAGACCGGGAGGGGCCGGACGTGGCCACGGGCGTGCTCGTCAGCTTTCTCGACGTCAGCCATGTCGAGGAGGCCGAGCAGATGCGCCGCGACTTCGTGGCCAATGTCAGCCACGAGCTGCGCTCGCCCCTGACGGTGCTGTCGGGCTTCATCGAGACGTTGCAGGGCCCGGCGCGCAACGATCCCGAGGCGCAGGAGCGCTTTCTCGGGATCATGGCGCAGGAGGCGCGGCGGATGAACCGGCTCGTCGCCGACCTGTTGTCGCTGTCCAAGGTGGAGGCGAACGAACGCGTGCGCCCGCGCGAACGGGTGGCGATGGCCGATGTCGTGCGCACCACCCTGGCCGCGCTGCGCCCGGTCATCGAGGAAAACCACATCGCGCTGCATCTGGACGACCAGACCGCAGGCGCCACCGTGCCGGGCGACCGCGACCAGCTCGTGCAGGTGGTCCACAACCTGATCGAGAACGCGGTGAAATACGGCGGTGCCGGCGGCTCGGTGCAGGTGCGGCTGCGCGCGCATCCGCGCTGGCCCGGCCTCGTCGGCGAGGTCCTCAGCATCGCCGTCACCGACAGCGGCGAGGGCATCGACCCCATCCACATCCCGCGCCTGACCGAGCGCTTCTATCGCGTCGACAGCCACCGCTCGCGGCAGATGGGCGGCACCGGCCTCGGCCTCGCCATCGTCAAGCACATCGTCAACCGCCACCGCGGCCGGTTGGTGATCGAGAGCGAGCGCGGCCGCGGCAGCACCTTCATGGCGGTTCTGCCCTGCGCATGACCCTTGCGCCCGGCTGTCACGAAACCGACATGCGCAGGGGATAGAGCAGGGGCGGGCAGGGAAGACAGGAACGAAACCGATGCGCAGACCGCACACCACCTCGGCCTTCGATGAGGACATCGACAGGCTCTATACGAGCATCCTCACCATGGGCGGGATGGTCGAGCACGCCATCGCCGAGGCCGGCCGCGCGCTGGAGGCCCGCGACGACGAGCGCGCCGCGCAGGTGGTGCAGGACGACCGCGCCATCGACGCGCTGGAGGACCAGATCAATGCCGAGGTGGTGCGCACCATCGCGCTGCGCCAGCCGACGGCGGGCGACCTGCGCACCGTGGTCACGGTGATGAAGATGGCGGGCGATCTGGAGCGGCTGGGCGACTATGCCAAGAACATGGCCAAGCGCGTGCCGGTGCTGGCGCAGAACCCGGGCGTGGACGGGGCAGGGGCGGCGCTCCGGCGCCAGTCCAAGCTGGTGAAGCTGATGCTCAAGGACGCGCTCGATGCCTTTGCCCGCGGCGATGCGGAACAGGCGCGCGACGTCATCCAGCGCGACGTCGAGGTCGACCAGATGACCAACGCGCTCTTCCGCGAGTTCCTCACCCACATGATGGAGGACCCGCGCGCGATCACCCCCTGCATGCATTTCCTCTTCATCTCCAAGAACCTGGAGCGGATGGGCGACCATGTCACCGAGATCTGCGAGCAGGTGATCTATCTCGAGACCGGCAGCCGTCCGGGCGACCGGCCCAAGGGCGACATCACCGCGCAGATGACCGCGCCTGCCGCGCCGGGCGCCGCCTGAGATGCAGCCGGGAGAGCCGCGGATGCCGGAGATGCCGGGACCGGGAGCGCGCAGGCCGCTGGTGCTGGTCGTCGACGACGAGCCGGCGCAGCGGGCGATGCTGTCCTACAACATCGAGGCGCAGGGCTATCGCACCGTCACCGCCGCCGACGGCGAGGAGGCGCTGCTGATCGCAGACGAGCAGCACCCCGACATCATCCTTCTCGACTGGATGTTGCCGCGGCTGTCGGGGATCGAGGTCTGCCGCCAGCTCAAGGCGCGGCAGGCCACGCGCGAGATCCCCGTGATCATGGTCTCGGCCCGCAGCGAGGAGGAGGACCGCGTGCGCGGCCTCGACACCGGCGCGGACGACTATGTCACCAAGCCCTATTCCATCAGCGAGCTGATCGCGCGGCTCAAGGCGAACCTGCGCCGGGTGCGGCCGGCGCTGTCGGGGCTGATGCTGGAGGTGGGCGACCTGCGGCTCGACGCCGAGGCGCACAAGGTCTTCCGCGCCGGACAGGAGCTGCGGCTGGGCCCGACCGAGTTCCGCCTCCTGTCGACCTTCATGGAAAAGCCCGGTCGGGTCTGGAGCCGCGAGCAGCTCCTCGACCGGGTCTGGGGCCGCGACATCTATGTCGACAGCCGCACCGTGGACGTCCACATCGGCCGGCTGCGCAAGGCGCTGATGGCCCGCGGTGGCGACGACCCCATCCGCACCGTCCGCGGCGCGGGCTATGCGCTGGGCTGAGGCCGCCGGATGGGGCCACGGTCCCGTCCGGACAGGGCCGGGGCAAGCGTGGCCGTCTCGGCATGCATTTCGCCGATAATCGGTATTATGTAAAGTAAAGGCGACCCGGGACGCCGTGCCGCAGGGCCTGCGCAACCCTCCGGTAACCTTTGCTTAACCATCCTGAGCCAAGCCGGACCCGAACGTCCCGCCCTGCAGTCGGCCCGTCCCGGTCGGCGCTGTGTCGGACGCCGGATCCGGAGCGCGCCGCATGTCCAGCCTCATCACGCAGATCGGCCTCGACGGCGCGACCGACATCGCGCTGACGACCCCCCTGTCGGGCCGCCTCGACTGGACCGACGACCGTTTCGCCAGCCTGTTCGACATCTTCGACCCGGGCCCGACGAACCATGCGCTGCAGCTCGACCTCGTCGGCCAGGACTGGACCCTCCAGACCCTGCGCCTGTCCGGCGAGGCGCCGAAATCCGTCACCATGACCGACCTCGACGCCGCCGACGGACGGCGGATCGAGGCGCTCTATTTCGAGGGTGCCTCGGCGGTGCTGGAGCTGCTCTCCACCCGCATCGACCACATCATCGGCTTCGGCGAGCGCTACGACCTGACGCTGGCCCCGCGCGAGATGCGCACGCTGATGCTGTTCGACGCCGACAGCCGCGTCACGATGCCCGACGGCGGCCGCATCAACCTGATGCAGGCCAGCGGCAACAACACCGTCGAGCTGCTTGGCGATGCACGGATTCTCTCGCTGAAGCTCGACCAGGGCACGAACCTCGTGACCACCGGCACGGGCTTTGTCGAGAGCTTCGCCGCCTTCAATGCCCAGACCACGCTGCAGATCGGCCCGGGCGGCGTCGGGCAGATCTTTCTCGCCGGCGCCGGCGGCCGGCAGGTCCTGACCACCGAGGGCTTCATCGGCTCGATCTGGGTCGGCAGCGGCAACGCCACCGAGCTGACGGTCGCCGCCGCCACGGTCGAACAGGTCCGGCTGGTCGACGGCGACAACCGCGTCGCCATCGCCGCCGGCGGCCTCGTCCAGCAGCTCATCGCCGATGGCGACAACACCGTCGAACTCACGGAAGACGCACGGATCTTCTCGCTGAAGCTCGGCGGCGGCACGAACCGCGTCGTCTCGCAGGACGGCAACATCGAGAGCTATTTCGCCTTCGAGGGCCGCAACACGCTCGAGATCGGCAGCGGCGGCATCGCCCAGATCGCCCTCGCCGGCGCGGGCGGGCGCCAGTCCGTGTCGGTCGAGGGATTTCTCGGGTCGCTGCGGGCCTCTGCGGGCAACAGCTCCGAGGTGACCACCGGCTCCGGAGGCGCCGGCGCGATCGCGCTCAGCGATGGCGACAACGCGGTGACGACCGGCGCCGGCTTCGTCGGCAGCATCCAGACCGGCAGCGGCAACGACGTCATCTCCACCGGCACCGGCGCCGTGGGCAGCATCCGCGCGGGCGGCGGCGACAATGTCATCACCACCCGCGGCGCCGTCGGCGCGATCGAGACCGGCGCGGGCGCCGACGTGATCACCGCCGGCGCCTTCGTCGGCACCATCCGCACCCTCGGCGGCAACAGCGTGGTGCGGCTGTCGGACGAGGGCGCGGAGGTCGTCGCCATGGGCGGCGGCGACGACCTCGTCGTCGGCGGTCTGGCCGACGACCTGATCCGCGGCGGCGGTGGCGACGACACGCTCCGGGGCGGCGGCGGCGGCGACACGCTGATGGGCGGGCGCGGCAACGACCGGCTTGCCGGCGGGCCGGGCGACGACCTCCTGTTCGGGGGGCCGGGGCGCGACACGCTCCTCGGCGGCGCCGGCGACGACACCCTCGACGGCGGCGCCGGCGACGACCTGCTGCGCGGCGGGCGCGGCGACGACCTGCTTCTGGGCGGTGCGGGCGACGACACCCTGCACGGCGGTGCCGGCAACGATACGCTCACCGGCGGGCCCGGGGCCGATGTCTTCGTCTTTGCCCGCAACGGCGGCCGCGACGTCATCACCGACTTCACCCCGGCCGAGGGCGACCGGCTGCAGCTCGCCGACACGCTCTGGGTGCGCGAGCTGACGCCGCAGCAGCTGGTGTCCCGCTTCGCCGAGGTCACCGCCGAGGGCGACACCGTGTTCGAGTTCCGTCGCGGCGACACGCTGACGCTGATCGGCTTTCGCGACATCGACGCGCTGGCGGAGCTGATCGACATCGCGTGAGCGTCGCGGGCGGCGGCGGAGGGGGGCCTTCCCCTTGGCGGCGTCCTCTGCCATGACGGGGCCGACCCCCCTGCCCGCGAGGCCGCCATGCCCTTCGACCGCACGCTCCGGATCGCCCCCTCGATCCTCGCCGCCGATTTCGCCGCCTTCGGCGCCGAGTGCCGCGCCGTCGAGGACGCCGGCGCCGACTGGATCCATGTCGATGTGATGGACGGCCATTTCGTGCCCAACCTCACCTTCGGGCCGCAGATGGTCGCGGCGCTGCGCCCGCATGTGCGCGGCGTGATGGACGTGCACCTGATGATCGCGCCGGTGGACCCCTATGTCGCCGCCTTCGCCGCCGCCGGCGCCGATGTCATCACCGCCCATCTCGAGGCCGGCCCGCACATCCACCGCACCCTGCAGGCCATTCGCGCGACAGGCAAAAAGGCCGGGCTCGCCCTCAACCCCGGGAGCGGGCTGGACGCCGTGCCCGAGCTTCTGGACCTCGTCGACCTGATCTGCGTGATGACGGTCAACCCGGGCTTCGGCGGCCAGAGCTTCCTCGCCTCGCAGCTCTCCAAGATCGCGCGGCTGCGGCAGATGGTCGAGGGTCGGCCGATCCACATCGAGGTCGACGGCGGCGTGACGCCCGAAACCGCGCCGCGCGTCGCCGCCGCGGGCGCCGATGTGCTGGTCGCGGGCTCGGCGGTGTTCCGCGGCGGGCCCGGCGCCTATGCCGCCAACATCGCCGCGATCCGCGAGGCGGGCCTGCGCGCGACCTCGCAGGCCGCCTGAAGATGCCGGCCCGGACAACGGGCCGAAAAGGAGAAACCGCGATGGCTTTCGCCTCTGCCTGCGACATCCGGCCGGCGCCGCACGCGCCCCGTGGCCCGGCCTGCAGGCCCGATGCCTTCGGGCCGTCTGCTAAGGACACGCTGCGGTCTCGTGGCCGTCTGGACGCCGCTCTGACGCGTCCTGCGGCGACCGACGCGCGGCGCGCGCCGTGCGAGGCCGTGGCGCGGACGGCGGCCTGAGCGGATGCGGGCGGCGATCTTCGACCTCGACGGCACGCTGATCGACAGCGCGCCCGACATTCACGCCGCCGCCAATGTGGTGCTGACGGCGCAGGGGCTGGCGCCGATCACGCTGGCGCAGGCGCGCGGCTTCATCGGGGCCGGGGCGCCGGTGTTCGTGGAGCGGATGGCGGCGGCGCGGCTGGAGGCGCCCGATGCGGCGCGGACGGCGGCGATGCTGGCTCATTTCCTCGAGCTGTACGAGGGCGCGGTCGGGCTGACGCGCACCTATCCCGGCGCGGTGGAGGCGCTGGAGCGGCTGGCGGCGGAGGGCTGGCGGCTCGGGCTCTGCACCAACAAGCCCGAGGGGCCGACGCGCTCGGTGCTGGCGCATTTCGGGCTGGAGCGGTTCTTTCCGGTGGTGGTGGGGGGCGATACCCTGGCGGTGCGCAAGCCCGACCCCGAGCCCCTGCGGCATGTGGTCGCCGCGCTGGGGGCCGAGGCGCCGGTCTATGTCGGCGACAGCGAGACCGACGCGGCCACGGCGCAGGCCGCCGGCATCCCCTTTGCCCTCTATACCGAAGGCTATCGGCACACCCCGCTCGAGGCGCTGCCCCATGACTTCGCCTTTGCCGAGTGGCCGCTGCTGGCGCCCTGGCTGGCGACGCGGGAGGGGTAGTTCATATTCAATACTTGAAATGTATACTGACGGGCGTATATGGGGAGGCAAGCGATACAGCAACCATCCCCAGGAGGAGCCCGATGGACACCGACACCCGCACCCGCGCCGACGTCGTCGCCTTCTTTGACGAAGCGACCTTCACCGTCTCCTATGTGGTCAAGGACCCGGCCTCGAACATCTGCGCCATCGTCGACAGCGTGCTCGACTTCGACTATGCCTCGGGGCGCACCGACACCCGCTCGGCCGACGCCATCGTCAAGCATGTGAAGGACAACGGCCTCGAGGTCGCCTGGATCCTCGAGACCCATGTCCATGCCGACCACCTCAGCGCCGCGCCCTATCTGCAGCAGCGGCTGGGCGGCAAGATCGGCATCGGCGAGAACATCCGCATCGTGCAGGACACCTTCGGCAAGGTCTTCAACGAAGGCACCGAGTTCCAGCGCGACGGCAGCCAGTTCGACAAGCTGTTCAAGGAGGGTGACACCTTCACGGTCGGCGGGCTGGAAGGGCGCGTGCTGCACACCCCGGGCCACACGCCGGCCTGTCTGACCTATGTGATCGGCGAGGCGGCCTTTGTCGGCGACACGCTGTTCATGCCGGACTTCGGCACGGCACGCTGCGACTTTCCCGGCGGCTCGGCCGAGGACCTCTATGCCTCGATCCAGAAGATCCTGACCCTGCCGGACGAGACGCGGATCTTCGTCGGCCACGACTACAAGGCGCCGGGGCGGGACGAGTACGCCTGGGAGACCACGGTGGGCGAGCAGAAGCGCTTCAACATCCATGTCGGCGAGGGCAAGCCGGCCGAGGAGTTCGTGCGCATGCGCACCGAGCGCGACGCGACGCTGGCGATGCCGCGGCTGATCATCCCCTCGCTGCAGGTCAACATGCGGGCGGGCCAGATGCCGCCGGCCGAGGACAACGGCAAGGTCTATCTCAAGGTGCCGGTGAACGGGCTCTGACCCTGGCGCCGGGGGGGCGCCCCGCGCGCCCCGGCAGCGTCGCTCCCACCCACCCACCCCCGCGCCGCCGCCGGGCCGCGCGGGGCGCCCCCCCTCGCTGCCCGGCCGGACCCCTCGTGATGAAGCGCTTTCTTCCGATCCTCGACTGGGGCCGCGGCTATTCGCGCGAGACCCTGGGCAACGACCTCGTCGCCGCGATGGTGGTGACGATCATGCTGGTGCCGCAGGGCATGGCCTATGCGATGCTGGCGGGGCTGCCGCCGCAGGCGGGGCTTTACGGTGCGATGCTGCCGCTGGTGGTCTATGCGCTGTTCGGGACCTCGCGGACGCTGGCGGTGGGGCCGGTGGCGGTGGTGGCGCTGATGACGGCGGCGGCAGCGGGGCAGATCGCGGCGGCGGGGGGGCCGGAGTTTCACCTCGCGGCGCTGGCGCTGGCGGCGCTGTCGGGGGGGATGCTCCTGGTCATGGGGCTTCTCAGGCTGGGCTTCATGGCGAATTTCCTCAGCCATCCGGTGATCTCGGGGTTCATCACCGCGGCCGGCCTCCTGATCGCGGGCAGCCAGCTGCGGCATCTCCTGGGCGCGCCCATCGAGGGCAAGACGCTGGTGGAGCTGCTGCCGTCGCTGGTGGCGAACCTCGGTCAGGTGCATCTGGCGACGCTGGCGCTGAGCGCGCTGGTGCTGGGGTTCCTGTTCTGGTCGCGGGCGGGGCTGGCGCCGGCGTTGCGGCGGCTGGGGATGCCGGCGCGGGCGGCGGGGCTGGCGGCGAAGGGGGCGCTCTTTGCCGCCGTTGCGGCCTCGACGCTGGCGGTCTGGGGGCTGGGGCTGGGCGAGATGGGGGTGCGCACGGTGGGCGACATCCCGCGCGGCCTGCCGGGGCTGAGCCTGCCGGCCTTCGACCTCGATCTGCTCACGCTGCTGCTCATGCCGGCGGCGATGATCGCCATCGTCGGCTATGTCGAGTCGATCTCCATCGCGCAGACGCTGGCGGCGAAGCGGCGCCAGAGCATCGACCCCGACCGCGAACTGGTGGCGCTGGGGGCGGCGAACCTGGGCGCGGCGGTGACCAGTGCGATGCCGGTGACGGGGGGGCTGTCGCGCTCGATCGTGAATTTCGATGCCGGGGCGCGGACGCCGGCGGCGGGGGCGTTCACGGCCGTGGGCATCGCGCTGACGGCGGTGTTCCTGACGCCGCTGTTCTTCCATCTGCCGCGGGCGACGCTGGCGGCGATCATCATCGTGGCGGTGGCGTCGCTGCTGGATTTCCGCGCCCTGCCCCGGGTCTGGGCATACAGCCGGGCGGATGGGGCCGCGATGGGGGCCACGATTGCGGTGACGCTGACGGTGGGGGTGGAACAGGGGTTGCTGGCCGGGGTGGTGCTGTCGCTGTTGCTGCATCTGTGGCGGACCTCGCGGCCGCATGTCGCGGTGGTGGGTCAGGTGCCGGGGACCGAGCATTTCCGCAACGTGAAGCGGCATGAGGTGGTGACGGCGCCGGAGGTGGTCTCGATCCGCATCGACGAGAGCCTCTACTTTCCGAATGCCCGGTTTCTGGAGGATACGGTGAACGATGCCGCGGCCGAGTGCCCCGGGCTGCGCCATGTGGTGCTGATGTTCACGGCGGTGAACGAGGTGGATGCCTCGGCGCTGGAGAGCCTGGAGGCGATCAATGCGCGGCTGAAGGAGGCCGGCATCGCGCTGCATCTGTCCGAGGTGAAGGGGCCGGTGATGGACCGGCTGCGGCGGAGCCATTTCCTGGACGACCTGACGGGGCGGGTGTTCCTGACCCAGTATGACGCGATGGCGGCGCTGGCGCCGGAGGTGACGCGGGCGACGCTGGCGGCGGGGCGGCGCGAGACCTGTCGTGTGGCCCTGGCGGAGCGGCGCGCGGCGGAGTGAGCGGGGGCGCCTCGGGGCCGACGGTGGAGGGGGGCTGTCTGCCCCCCGTCCTGCTGCGCAGGCCCCCCCCGAGGATACTTGAGGAAAGATGAAGGGAGCACACCGCTCCTGCACGTCCACGACAGGCGCCTCGGCGCGGCCCGACCAGCGCCCGCGCCACAGGCCCCACCCCCGGACGCCGCCGGCAACACGGCCGGCGCAACACCCCCCTTCATCTTTCCTCAAATATCCTCGGGGGGGTCGCCCGCAGGGCGATGGCGGGCAGACAGCCCCCCTCCGCAGCCTCCCCCGGGCGCAACGTCCGGACGGGGCGCCCTGCCCTCAGGCCGGCGTGCGATTCACCGGGCCCGAGCCGTATTCGAGCACCCCGCGATCGGGCTTCTTGCCCATGATGATCATGCCGAGGAGGTCATCCTCCGTGACCTGGGACACGTCGACCGTGCCCACAAGCTGGCCGTTCTTCATCACATGGGCGCGGTCGCACATCTGCTTGACCTGATGGATGTCGTGGTCGATCAGGAAGATCCCGAGGTTCTGGCGGCGCAGCTCCTCGATCAGGTCCATCACCATCCGCGTCTCGAACGGGCCCAGCGCGGCGGTGGGCTCGTCCATGATCAGGATCTTCGCGTTGAAATAGACCGCCCGCGCGATCGCCACCGACTGTCGCTGACCGCCCGACATGGCCGCCACCGGCTTGGTGAAATCGGTGAAGTTGGGGTTGAGGCGGGCCATGATCCTGCGTGTCTCGGCCTCCATCGAATCGTCGTCGACGAACCCGAGCCGCGTCACCAGCTCGCGGCCCAGGAACAGGTTGGCGGCGGCGTCCAGATTGTCGGCCAGCGCCAGCGTCTGATAGATCGTCTCGATGTTGTACCTGCGCGCGTCGCGGGGGTTCTGGATCACCGCCCGTTCGCCGTTGACGTAGATCTCGCCGCCGTCGGCCTGGTAGGCGCCCGAGAGCATCTTCATCAGGCAGGACTTGCCGGCGCCGTTGTGGCCCAGCACGCCCACCACCTCGCCCGGATAGAGGTCGACGGTCACGTGATCCACCGCCTTCAGCCCGCCAAAGGCGAGCTGCATGTCGCGCATCTCGACCAGGGGGGTCATATCCGTTCTCCGTGGCGGCGCCGATAGAGGATGTCGACCAGCACGGCGAGCACCAGCACCACGCCGACGACGATGTTCTGATAGGGGCTCTCGACCCCGACCATGGCCATCCCCGATTGCAGCGACTGCATCACCAGCGCGCCCAGGATCGCGCCATAGATCGTGCCCAGGCCCCCCGACAGCGCGGTGCCGCCGATCACCGCCGCCGCGATCACCCGCAGCTCGTCCAGCGTGCCGATGTCGTTGGAATGGAATGTCAGCCGCGCCGAGGCCACCACCGCCGAGAGCGCGCAGAGAAAGCCCATGATGGCAAAGACCTTGACCGTCAGCAGCCTTGTGTTGATGCCCGAGAGTGCGGCGGCCTCGGGGTTGCCGCCGGTGGCGTAGATGTAGCGCCCCAGCCGGGTGCGCCCGGCGATCACCATCATCCCGATCGCCACCGCCGCCAGCACCAGCACCGAGATGGGCAGGCCGAAGGCCGCGGTGTAGCCCTCGGGCATGACCTCGCCGCGGGCCTCGAACATGCGGCGCAGGCGCAGGGTCGGGATCTGATAGGAATTCACGATGGCGACGAAGCCGAGGATGGCGCCGGCAAAGATCGCGCCCTGCGTCATCTCGGCCCAGAGCGGCTTCAGCGGAAAGCCGTAGCGGATGCGCCGCTGCCGCGCGACCGCCATCGCGCCCCAGGTGGCCGCCACGGCGAGGACGCCCACCACCCAGCTCCAGAACTCGCCGATGGTGCCGTTGGTGCCGCCGAAGAGCTGGAAGTTCGCGTCGAGCGGCCCGATGGTCTGCCCGCCCGAGAGGTGCCAGGCGACGTTGCGCCAGACCAGCAGGCCCCCCAGCGTGACGATGAAGGCCGGCACCATCATGTAACCCACCAGCCAGCCGTGAAACGCCCCGATCAGCGTGCCGGCGACGAGCCCGGTGATGATGGCGATGGGCGCGATGAGGCCGTGCCCCAGCCCCAGCCCCGCCCAGTCGGGCAGCACCACCGTCTGCATCATCGCCATCACCGCCGAGCAGGTCCCGAGCAGCGAGCCGACCGACAGGTCGATGTGGCGCATCACGATGACGAAGACCATGCCCGTGGCCATGATCGCCACCGACACCGTCTGCACCGTCAGGTTGAAGATGTTGCGCGGGGTCAGGAAGGTGCCGCGCGCCAGCCACTCGAACGGGTTGGCCGAGGAACTGATGCGCAGCCCGGTCCAGAGCTGAAAGGCGAGACAGATCAGCGCAAAGGCCCCGACCATGCCGAGAAAGCGCGTGTCGATCTCCAGCGCGGAGAAGCCGGTCTTGACCGGCGGCGCCGCGGGCGCGGGGCCGGGCTGCGGCCGGGCCGGGTTGGTGGCATCGGGCGGGTGGATGGCATCGACCATGCGCGGGGTCTCCGGGGCTCTCGGCGCGGGGGGCGGGGCACGCCACGGGACCGGCGGCCGCCATGGTCCGAAGGCGGCCGCCGCAGGCAGGGCGCGACCGCCCTGCCCCGCCCCTCAGCCGGGCGTCAGTTGCAGGGCGCCGGACCGCCCGAGACGCCCTGGCACAGCGTCTCCAGCGGGATCCAGCCGGCATCGACCACGAGGCTCAGGTTCTCCTGCGTGATCGGGATCGGCTCCAGGAAAACCGCGTTCATGGTGGTGCCCGAGGGCGAGGTCCACTCGACCCGGCCGTCGATGTCCTCCATCGCCGTGCCGCCCGCCAGCATCACCGCGATCTCGCCGGCCGCGCGGCCCAGATCGCGCGCGTCCTTCCAGACGCTGACGGTCTGCGTGCCCTGCGCCACCCGGTTCAGCGCGGCATGGTCGCCGTCCTGCCCCGAGACCGGGATGCCCGCCATCCCCTGCGCCGCCAGCGCCGCCACCACGCCGCCCGCGGTGCCGTCGTTCGAGGCGACCACCGCATCGACGTTGTTGTCGGTCGCGGTCAGGATCTGTTCCATGTTGCGCTGCGCATTCGCCGGCAGCCAGCCGTCGGTATAGGCCTCGCCGACGATGGTGATGTCGCCGGCGTCGATCGCGGCCTGCAACACCTCCTGCTGGCCCCCGCGCAGGAAATCCGCGTTGGGGTCGGTGGGCGAGCCCTTGATCATCACGTAGTTGCCGGTGGGCTGCTGCGCGAAGACGGCACGGGCCTGCATCCGGCCGACCTCGACGTTGTCGAAGGTGAGGTAGAACGCGCGGGGGTCCTCGATCAGCCGGTCATAGGCGATCACGGGGATGCCCTCGTCCGCGGCCATCTGCACCGCCGGCAGGATCGCCTGGGTGTCCTGCGCGAGCAGGATCAGGACGTCCACGCCCTGCGCCATCAGGCTCTCGATGTCCGAGAGTTGCTTGGCCGAGGAGGACTGCGCATCTGCCGAGATGTAGGTGGCGCCGGCGGCATCGAGCGCGCCGCGGATCGCCGCCTCGTCGGTGCGCCAGCGCTCTTCCTGAAAGTTCGACCAGCTCACACCGACGGTCAACGCTGCGGCGAGGCCGGGCAGCGCCACGCCTGCCGCGGCGACCACGGCGGCGAGAAATGTCCTGTTCATGTTATCCTCCCACGAGATACGGCCCACAGCGCAGAGCCCGCGCGGGGCCGGCCGGACCTCTCCCCGGCCGGTGTCAACCGTGCCGCCCCGATGTCGCGTTGTCAAAATCAAAAAAGTCGCTCTAGGCTGCGACATGCCCGAAAAACCATCACTCCTCGACCTTGCCCGCCCCGCCGCCGCCCTGCTGGCTGCCGCCCTCGCGGCCCATCCCGGCGCGGCCGACCCCGTCCCGCGCTTTCTCGACCGTGCCGCCGCCCTTCCGGTCGAGCACCGGTACACGGGCGGCTGGGAACACTTCGTCGGCGGCGGCGTGGCGGTGCTTGATTGCGAGGGGCGCGGCTTTCCGTCGCTGGTGGTGGCGGGGGGCGTGGCGCCCGCACGGCTGTTGCGCAACGTGACCGAGGGCGCGGGCGCGCCGATCCGCTTCGCGCTCGGCGACTTCCCGGCGCTGACCGGCGTGACGGGCATCTGGCCGCTCGACATCGACGGCGACGGGGTGCTCGACCTCGCGGTGCTGCGGGTCGGGGCCAACCTCCTCCTCCGCGGCCTCGGCGACTGCGGGTTCGAGGATGCGACCGCCGACTGGGGCCTCGCGCCGGCCGAGGCCTGGTCCACCGCCTTTGCCGCCACCTGGGAACCGGGCTTCGACCGCCCTACCCTCGCCATCGGCAACTATGTCGACCGCGCCAACCCCGACGGCCCCTTCTTTGCCTGCGACGCGGGCGAGCTGCACCGCTGGGACGCGAAACAGGACCGCTATCTGCCGCTCCGGCTCGAGCCCGGCTTCTGCGCGCTCTCCATGCTGATCTCGGACTGGACCCGGACGGGCCGGCCCGACCTGCGCATCTCCAACGACCGGCATTACTATGTCCGCGGCGGCTCGGAGCAGATGTGGCGGCTCGACGAGCTGCGCCCTCTCGGCCCCGCGGACGGCTGGGAGGAGATCTCGCTCTGGGGCATGGGCATCGCCAGCCGCGACATCACCGGCAACGGCTATCCGGACGTGTTCCTGACCTCGATGGCCGATCAGGTGCTGATGCTCAACGAGGGCGGCGGCGTGCTGCGTATGGCCCCCTTCGAGCTCGGCACCACCGCCCACCGGCCCTGGTTCGGCGACGACGGCCGCCCCTCGACCGGCTGGCACGCGGAGTGGGCGGATGTGACCAACAGCGGCCGGGCGGATCTGTTCATCGCCAAGGGCAACGTCGACCAGATGCCCTCGAACGCCATGGCCGACCCCAACAACCTGCTGATCCAGCGCCCCGACGGCCGTTTCGACGAGGTCGCCGACCGCGCCGGCATCGCCACCACCGCCCGCGCCCGCGGCGCCGCGCTGGCGGATCTGAACCGCAGCGGCCGGCTCGACCTCGTGGTGGTCAACCGCCGCGCCCCGCTGGAGCTGTGGGAGAACGCCACCCGGGGCGCCGGCCGCTGGCTGCAACTGCTGCCGCGGATGGAGGGGCCCAACGCCTTTGCCGTCGGCGCCTGGGTCGAGGTGGAGACGGCGGCCGGCGTGCAACGCCAGGAGGTGACGGTGGGCGGCGGCCATGGCGGCGGGCAGGCCGGCCCGCTCCACTTCGGCCTCGGGCCGGCAACGCAGGCCCGCATCCGGGTGCTCTGGCCCGACGGCACCGCCTCGGACTGGAGAACGACGCCAGCCGACCGCCGGCTCGAGCTGCGCGCCACCTCCCCCGCCCTGACGCTGCGCGACCTCCCCTGAGACCGCCGCCCGATGCCGCGAGCCGGCCCTTGGCGGGCAGCGTCATGGCGGGTGGGCTCCTTTGCCGGCGCTCGGGGGGCAGGTCCCGGGGGACGTCCTCGGGGGACGTCCTCGGGGGGGCGCCATCGCCACCGACGTCCCTCGCGACCGAACTCGACGGCGGCGCCCCCGTGCGGCGTCGCCGCCGATCGCCACGGTCGGCACCGATGCGCCGGTCGCGCTTTCGGCGGCGTTCCGCAGCGGACCCGCCTTGAAGGCCCGGCGCCGCGCCGTCAGCCATGTCTGGTCGGCTCACGCGGGTCAAGAGCGTTGTCCGGGGCCGGCGTGGTCGGTTGCGGCCATCTGTGCAACGTCCGATCTGCGGCACGGTGGCCGCGCACCCCGATGACCTCCCGGGGCTCGATCGATGGCACCCGCCGGATCGCACAGGCCGCGCGGCTCTCGGCGGCGTCGCGGAAACGCGCCATTGGCGCGTTTCCGCCCAGAACGGGCGGAGGCCCGGGAAAGCTGCGCAGGTGGCCCGGTGCTCGGCCGGGACGTCGTCGAAGGCCAGCAATGCCTCGGTGTCCGTCGTCAGGCGGGCCACGCCGCGGACATATCCTGCACCGGAATTCTGCGTGCAGGTCTCGATGAACCTCCTCGGCCCGGATGTAGACGCAGCTGCGGGCGGGATGATGGCGGAGTGGCCTGCGGTCTTGGTCCTCCTGCCAGCCCGCCGTGAGGCGCGAAATCATGCCCGGCGACAGGTTCGGCGCGCCCGCGCCAGCAGCGCCGACAGGGCCTCCTGGTAATCCGTAAGCGATGGGGTGGACGCCCCCCCGCGGCATCGATGTGCCATTGTGGCGGGTGTTGAAGCACCGCTGAGGAGGGAGCGTCCATGGGAGAGGTTGGCATCATCGGCCTGGATCTGGCCAAGAACGTGTTTCAGGCGCATGGCGCCGCAGCGGATGGGTCGGTGGTGTTCCGGCGCAAGCTGTCGCGGGCGCAGGTGCTGGAGTTCATCGCCGCGCAGCCGCCTTGCGTTGTGGCGATGGAGGCCTGTGCCAGCGCCCATCCCTGGGGTCGTGCGA
>Ga0213835_100122_pt1 | contig 99032 bp, 88 predicted proteins | sample SWPATP01_FD_160576 | JGI IMG/M metagenome (GOLD analysis project Ga0213835, IMG submission 160576) | Coastal seawater microbial communities from Marineland, Florida, United States - SWPA TP0 #1 | ecosystem: Environmental > Aquatic > Marine > Coastal | place: USA: Florida | collected 2016-08-05 | reverse complement strand
ATAGTAGGTTGGGTGCAACTCAACCCCCTGTCAATTTGACTGGTTGATAAAACCATCGTGGCGTTGGGTTTCGCTGCGCTACACCCAACCTACTTCTGGGAAAATGTGAAGACATATATATGGGTTTGGGGAGGGGTTCAGTCTCCCCAGGTAAAATCACCAGACGGAGAGACCGAATCAACTACCTAAGACCAATTCTTTTTAGCGGGTTTAATTTGAGGGACTCCCAATCGAAAATCTGTAGGTGCGACTGGTTCAATGTCCGGGTCAAAACCACCTACTTGATTAGTCATCAGTATCCATAAATCAGCCCCAAATTGCAGGAAAATCATCGCTATTTGGTCATGAACCCAACGAGGTAGAAGAGTCCGCCAACTAGACAAAGCTTTAATCAGAGTATCGCCGGGATTTTCCACAGTCAAATCACCCAATTTGGGCGCATTAAATCGCCAGTCTGGGCGTACCTTTCCCATAGGGGTTAAATAATGTTCTAGGGTATTCAGTAAATCTGCTAACTGTTGGAAACGGAGAGTTTGTTCATGATCAGGATGTTCTCGCAACCATTTAATAATGAGGGGATTTAATTCTAACTCAGCTAAAATTCGCCGCAGAGAAGAATATAAGGCTTGGCTAGAGTCCTGACAACAGGAATTAACCGGACTAACAAAAGTATTTCCGGTTCCGTCTCCGACGCGATAACGCGCCGCCATAATATCCAATTCCTGAATAACCGCAGTTAGGGGGGAGAATTTGATGCCATCAAAATCATAATCTTCGGTGAGGGGGCTAAACTTAATTAGAGTTTCGCATAATGGTCGCACACCCAACCATCCCCATTGACGATCGCCTCCATAATGTTCCCAAGCATTCGCCCCAGAAACAATACCATCAGTATTATTAGTGTAAATTTGTCGGTACTCCATCGCAAAACGTAACTCCCCCGTCAAAGGGTCTCGTTTTACCGTAGCCACCCCAAAAGCAAAATGCCCAAAATAGATCTTCATTGACGCTAATTCCGCCTTATTTCCGCCAATACCTCCAAACAGGTGCATCATCAAAGCCCGATCGCCTTCTCGCCATTGAGAAATCGCCTGAGTATTATCTTGACCCTCATTGTGCGGAGATAATAACACATTTTTAATCTGCCCCTTTTCCGCCTTCAAATTCCCCAAATAATCACGCCTCAAGTAATCCAAGCATGGCGACAGACCATGAATCACCCGTTGAGGACTTAGGCGCAACATTTCCCGAGGTGCGATCGCCTGTACCGTAAACCGACCCTGCTTATTTCTCGCCCCATAAATATACCATCCCCCCTCATTAACCGGAGACTCTTCCACCCCCTGATTATTAAAAGAATAAACCCCATTACGATTGGGAATGACCGTCGGCATATAAACTATCTCATCATCCCCATCAAAATCCCCTGTAGACGGGTTAAAATGCCGAACTTGAAACAGGTCATTACCCAAGTTTTTGACAAACCTCACAACCCCATAAAACCACCCCGAAATTTGCATCGGTTCCCGTTGAATATACACCACCGGAACACCCTCCCCAGTATCCCTAATTACCACTGGTTCAGGAAGTGCCACAATCATATCATCATCAGGTCTCGCCCCCGCCAAAGACTCCAAAGGATCCACATTTTCCCAGCCATCAAGTCGGTGAGGGTGAACCTTTCCCTGTCGTTCACTAAGGCGCGCTTGTTCCGAGAAATTAACATCCATTTTTAACAATTTCGAGTAATTTTGAACCCACTGTTCATCACTCCAGCGTAAAATTACTACCTGTCCGATGCGATGTTGATTTTCAGGGTCAGCATGATAAATTTCCAGCCGTACCCCTTTCAGGCTTTCCCGTTCATCTGGACTTGGTAAAATTAACCGACCTATCCAAGTATAATTAGGGTGATATAAATCGGTATTTAACCTTTGTTGAATTGGATAATAACCCACTTGATTAAATAACCCCTGCTTGTAGCGTTCATATTCGCTAATGGTGATAAACTTCTCCGGGTCTAATCCCGTGAGTTCCCAATTTTGACAGAGAATCCCCGTAATAATTTGCACCGTCTGTTCCAGGTGCGTCCGTCCGTCCGGTAACAGCGCATCCCCCATGGGTCCATCATCGCCATTATGACCTACTGGACCCAAAGAAATCAAGATAATTCTGCCCCGTCTTTTGGCGCGATTCCAATTAGAAAGAACCGAAATCGGCCAGCGTCCTGAAAACATAATCGGACCGAGTTTTTCTACATGATCTTTTTCCCCCACCAGGTGATAGAGTCGTTCAATCACCATAGCCCCGGTATTCCCACTAATTACCCCCGCTAAAGAAATCACCTCAATGGGGGCATTAATATTGTATTTGAGGAAACTGACCGCACCCATAGACATCTGACCACCCCCACTGTAACCAATCAAAGTAATCGGTTTACCACTACCGAGGGGATAGCCAAAGCTAATTAGACTATCATAAATTACTTGAGCTAATCCTTGGTTTTGAATCGGACCATAGCGTGGGTCGGCGGCGATCGCCACAGAAACCACATTGCGGAAATTGATAATAAAAGCGATCGGGTTAGCCGGATTTTTTAGGGATATTGATTCAATGATTTGCCAAATAAACGATAGGGGACGGTCTGAAGTTAGCGGTTTATTCGTCACACTATAAGGCATGATTCCCTTGACCATGAGAATATCATCAGGTAACGACTCAGCCAGCTTGTTGAACATATTTTCAACTTGCGGGAGGTATTCATGGGAACCTTGATTGATACCATCTAGGTACATCACATAACGGGAAATGCTGTTGGGGTTCTCGATTTCTTTGATCGGGGTTCCTGTATATTTCAGGGTGCGATCGCCATACCATCCCGCCCACCAACTTAGGGCTTCTAGGGGAGTTAGGAATATCGAAAAGAATAGCGCGATCAAGCTAATAGTCGTCAGGTCGATCGCTAATTGCAAAGTTTGTTCTAACGCATTGTACCAACGACTAAACCAACCTGGGGACTGGGAGGAAATTAACACAAACACGAAAAACGCCGTTAACCCTAATGCGATTAATTTGATCGCCCGGTTGCGTTTGATAGTTTCTGGACTGTGGCGCGTCGCAGCATCCAGTATTACTTCATTACCTACATCATCGATCGTTTCTATGTTACCTGACATCACCATTTGTGTGAGTTTTTGGCGATCGGTCACTACCTCGGTTCCCGCCACTAGGTTAGTTAACTGTTGACCCAGAATCATTAACGGACTGCCGATCGTTCGTTGTAATATCTGCAATAGCACCCAGCCTAACCCTACCGACGAAAAAGTAGCCCACGTATCAAGATTCGTTACGGCTTTAATCGCCGTTACTTCCGCTAGTAATGACCAAATCGACAGAAATACACCAATGGGAATGCCAAGATACGGAAGACCCACTATAAATCGTAAAATTTGCGGCGCGTAGCTTAATCCTAGGGTCGTAATCGTTGATTGCAGGTTCAGTCCGCTATTAAATATCGCATTGTGAACTAGCCAAATACTCCCAGCCCAAAACCAAAACGTGAACACAAACAAAATCGCCGCCATTCCTAAACTCAGCAAAAATCGGAAGGGTCGGACTCGGTTAATAAATAAAACAATCGATTGACCTATAGCCTGAGATAGTCCCGCCACTAACACTATTGTTAGGGCTAGTCCTCTACCTAGGGGTAGGATATTAATTTCTACAAAAGCATCTGCATTCAGGGACAGCGCCCCTAAGATTAGATGCCACCAGTGGTCAAATGCTGTTTCCATAGTGATTCACATCGTCTCAATATGTAGATTTGGTCTGCAATAGACTTTAAGCGATCGCATGATCGTGTCGTTTTCGATTGAACTCGCTATGATATCAATATTGAAATTTCTTAACTTTTGTTTACAAAATGCAATTATCCCCAGTTGGCTTTGGCAACACCAAGGCATGGCTCAAGAAGCATATACTATTTGGCAATGAACCCAACCCAGAATTGCTCGCCATTCTGACCGTGTACTTTGTACAAGGGATTTTGGGCCTCTCCCGTCTCGCCGTTAGCTTCTTCCTCAAAGATGATTTGGGCATGAGTCCCGCCGAAACCGCCGCCCTATTCGGAATAGTCTCTATTCCCTGGGTCATTAAACCCCTATTCGGCTTTATGTCCGACGGGTTGCCAATTTTTGGATATCGCCGCCGACCCTATTTAATCCTATCCGGCTTAATGGGGACTTTCTCCTGGGTTTACCTAGCCACCCTTGTTCATCATCCCATTACCGCGACAATTGCGATCGCCCTTAATTCCCTATCCGTAGCCATCAGCGATGTCATTGTAGACTCATTAGTAGTAGAAAGAGCCCGAAACGAATCTATCAGCAATATCGGTTCCCTTCAATCCCTATGTTGGGCTTTCTCAGCCATTGGTGGGCTAATTACCGCCTATCTCAGTGGCTATCTCCTCGAAATCTTTACCTCAGAAACCGTTTTCCTCATTACCGCTACCTTTCCCCTATTAGTAATGGTTGTCGCATGGGCGATCGCTGAAGATAAAATTACTAACATCTCCAATTGGCAAACCGTCAAACACCAAGCCCAACAACTGCGGGCCGCCATCACCCAAAAATCCATCTGGCTACCCACCGCCTTCATCTTCTTGTGGCAGGCTACCCCCACCGCCGACTCAGCCTTTTTCTATTTCACCACCAACGAATTAGGATTTCAACCAGAGTTTTTAGGGCGAGTCCGCCTAGTTACCAGTATCGCCGCCCTCCTAGGTATTTGGCTATTTCAGCGCTTCTTTAAATCTGTTCCCTTCCGTAAAATCTTCCTAGTCTCAACCCTTCTCTCCGCCGCCCTCGGTATGACCATGTTACTCCTCGTTACCCACACCAACCGCGCCCTAGGAATAGACGACCACTGGTTTAGTCTCGGAGATAGTCTCATCCTCACCGTAGCCGGAGAAATCGCCTATATGCCTGTTTTAGTCCTCGCCGCCCGCCTATGTCCCCCCGGCGTAGAAGCTACCCTCTTCGCCCTATTAATGTCCGTCTCTAACCTCTCCCGACTCATATCCCACGAGTCTGGCGCACTTCTCACCCACTTATTAGGAGTCACCGAGACTAACTTCGACCAATTATGGTTGTTAGTAATTATCACTAACTTAACCACCCTTTTACCATTACCACTAATTCGCTGGCTACCATCCACCAGCGCCGAAAGTCACACCGATAACATCGATTCACCAACCCTAGAATCAACCGCAGAATTAGTCCCCGAATTAGTCACAGATTAATTAATCATTAATAACTGGTAATTCATCTCCCTTTCCGACTCACTCTCCCTCACCCACAGGGCGGCGAGGGATAACACAGCCTACCTTGACCTTTCACAGCCCTTGATATATACTATATATATCTGCTTATTGATTGGCAACACCAATTAACCATCACTTAGTTAATCACCTCCAAAAAATACTCATTCAATCATGCAAAATACCATATCTGAACCCTCCCACAATCAACTATCATATAACCCCAAAGACTGGCAAAAAGGTTATTTATCTCAACCCAATGAATACAACTATACCATCACCAATATTGACGGAGAAATCCCCCCAGACCTCAAAGGAACCCTATTCCGTAACGGTCCCGGTTTATTAGATATCGGTGGCTTACCCATTCATCACCCCTTTGATGGAGATGGCATGATTTCCGCTATCCGCTTTCAGGACGGACAAGCACACTATCAAAATCGCTATGTCCGCACACTCGGCTACATAGACGAACAACAAGCCAAAACTATTCTTTATCGCGGTGTCTTTGGCACCCAAAAGCCTGGCGGTTTTCTCCACAACGCCTTTGACCTGCGGATTAAAAATATTGCCAATACTCAAGTCATTTATTGGGGTGGTAAATTACTCGCTTTGTGGGAAGCTGACCTACCCTATCACCTCAACCATGAAACCTTAGAAACTATCGGGCTAGATCACCTTGACGGTATCCTGGAACCCGGAGAATCTTTCGCCGCCCACCCCCGCATTGACCCCAGTTCTAAGTTTAATGACGGTTCCCCAAGTTTAGTTAATTTTTCCATTAAACCAGGACTATCAACCACTATCCGTATTTATGAACTCGACAGCCATGGTAGCCTCCTGCAAAAATACGCCCATACAGTCCCCGGATTTGCCTTTATCCATGATTTTGCCATCACCCCTAACTACTGTATTTTCTTCCAAAATCCCGTAAAATTTAATCCCCTTCCTTATCTGTTTGGACTCTGTGGCGCAGGACAATGTGTCCATTTTCAAACTAATCAACCTACCCGCATCATTGTTATTCCTCGTGACCCCGCACAACGACAAAATATCCGACATTTTGACGCTCAATCTGGCTTTGTTTTCCATCATGCTAATGCTTTTGAACAGGAAAATCAGATTTGCGTTGATTCTATATGTTACCAATCTTTACCAGGGGTTGACCCACAGGCTAATTTTCGCGATACTGATTTTAATGCCTTAGAACCTGGTCAACTCTGGCGGTTTACCCTTGACCTCACTACCGGACAGGTTCAGCGTCAATTAATAGAATCTCGCTGTTGTGAGTTTCCTACTACTCACCCTAATTCTGTTGGTCGCCCTTATCGATATCTCTACGCCGCCGCCGCCCATAATAGCCAAGGAAATGCACCCCTTCAGGCGATTATTAAGTTTGACCTGGAAACCGGTTTGCGTCAACTTTGGACAGCCGCACCACACGGCTTTACTGGAGAACCTGTCTTTGTTCCCCGTCCTCATGCTACCTCCGAAGATGATGGCTGGTTATTGACTCTCGTTTATGATGCACAACACCACCGCTCTGATGTCGTTATTTTGGATGCGAAAAACCTTGAAAAAAATGCGATCGCTACCCTACACCTTCAACACCATATCCCCTATGGTTTACATGGGACTTTCGCTAACATTTAACTGATTTAACATTGGGGCAGCTTTTTTGTATACAATCTTCTTGCCCCCTTCTGGCTCGCCTAATGTTAACTTTTGTAAAAAAAAATTAAGTTTTGTTGCAAAAATTTTTTTTGGGGGGAGGGGGGTTGCTTTTTCGCGGCACTTGCGCTACAATTTTAGTATAATGGGATGGTTGCAAAATTTTTATTTTCCGCAATATTCAATTATTCAACCTAACACCAAAATATTATCATCAATCCTGAGCCCCTGTCAACCCCTTTAACAAAAATTGTCCGCTGATGAATTTACCAAATGCTCAATCTGTCTCAGAATTTGACCGCCAGATGATGCGTTATTGTCTAAATCTGGCAAAGGAAGGGCTAGGAAAAACCGCACCAAATCCCCTAGTAGGTTGTGTGATTGTCCGTGATCAAAAAATTATCGGAGAGGGATATCACCCCGGACCCGGACAACCCCATGCCGAAATTTTTGCCTTGCGATCGGCCGGAGAATTAGCCAGGGGAGCCACAGTATATGTGAACCTAGAACCGTGTAACCATTACGGAAGAACTCCCCCCTGTAGCGAAGCCTTAATTAAAGCAGGAGTTGCTAAAGTAGTGGCGGGAATGGTGGATCCGAATCCTCTCGTAGGTGGACAGGGAATTGCTAAACTGTGCGAAGCCGGAATAGAAGTAATTGTCGGAGTAGAAGAATCAGCCTGTTTAAAATTAAACGAAGCATTTGTTCATCGGATTATTTATAAACAAACCTTTGGTATCTTCAAATATGCCATGACCCTCGATGGAAAAATAGCCACAGATATAGGTGATAGTGCTTGGGTAACAGGTGCGATCGCTCGCCAGGAAGTTCACCGTCTGCGGGTCGCCTGTGATGCAGTCATTGTCGGGGGAAATACCGTCAGGCGAGATAATCCTCACTTAACCACCCACGGTCAAGGGGAACCCAACCCTCTGCGGGTAGTCATGAGTCGTAGTTTAGATTTACCATCATCAGCGCGACTTTGGGACACTTCCGAGGCTGCTACCATAGTTTTTACAAAAGTTGGTTCCCGTCCCGATTTTCAAGAACACTTGCGGAAAAGGGGGGTAGAGGTCGTGGAATTTGCACCATTGACACCCACTAAAGTTATGTCATATTTCTATGAGCGTCAATTTTTGTCCGTGCTATGGGAATGTGGCGGTCGTCTAGCCTCGGAAGCCATAACTCAAGGGTGCGTTCACAAGATTTTGGCGTTTATTGCTCCTAAAATTATTGGTGGACAGGCTGCACCCTCTCCCGTCGGTAATTTAGGCTTTAGTCAAATGACCCAAGCCTTATCCCTAGAAGGAGTAAGCCTGCGAGCGATCGGTTCAGATTACCTAATTGAGGGTTATTTGTCTAATGGTAGGTCTCGAACCTTACCAGAGGCTTTTCAATCCCCGACCACAGGGAGTAAAGCCTGATGAATGAGGTGATTATTTTAGGCTTGATGGTCAGCAGCCTCGGCGTGGAAGCAGTCCTAACCGGAAGCTGGCTATGTCAATTGCAGGATGAACAACAACAAGAATATGAAGAGGAGGAAGAAATCTTGACTCATTATGATTCCGACAACCCTAATACCACCACGATCGCATCCTCTCAACCTCAGATATCTTCCCCTAATCATCAAGACTGGGAATATAAAATTGTTCGCGCTCAAAGAGATTTATTTCGGAATCCTAAAACCTTTGAAAAACTTTGTCAGGAAGAGGCGATCGCTGGTTGGGTAATGGTCGAAAAACTAGACGATCGCCGGGTTCGCTTCCGTCGTCCTAGCAACTACCAGCCATCCCAGTCTCAGTCAGATCAAGCAGCCTTCATTGACCCCTATCGGTCTTCCTATGGGTCTAGCTTTAACTTGATTGGTTTACTAACAGGTGTCGCCTTTTTAATGGCAATTATTCTCCCCGCTTATTTGGGATATATATTGGTATCAACTACCTTAAATAGTCTGCCCCCAGAACTACCCATAACCCCCGAAATAACCGAAGGTAACGAAGATGAAAACATCGAAATACCCAGATAAATCCTATATATCCCATCAGAGTTTAGCACCCCATTAAGTTTATACTTTCGATTTGGGTATCCCTTATCCCTAATCTGAGAAAATGCCATAATCGGTCTATTCTCCTGTAGGATAGACCATTATTCTATAATATTCATCCGGTTATGACTGCAACTAAAAACCTAGAAACCCTTGGCTGTCTTGGTCAAGTTACCTTAGAAGGCGATATGGTACGCCTTAAAGGTTGGTCTGCTTCCTGGGGAGGTGGTCCTGTCCTGGATTTTCGGATTAATATTGGTGGCTTAGATGTTCCTCAGTTTCGGGTAGAGAAGGGGTTAATTAGTCAGGATGTCCAACAGTTATTTCCTAGTTTAGATCACGCTGACCAGGCTAGGTTTTTGATTTATATTCCCCTAACTTGGATTCAACAAACAGGTTTATTAAATAGTTTGGTCAGGCTAACTCCTGTGTTTGCATCGGGAGAAGGTGATGTTTTATTTGGGTTCTTGGAACCTTCGCTTCCGGTTCCCGAAAAAAGCGATCGGGTTGGGGTCGGTGGTAGTTTTAAGTTTGTGGCGGCCGACTTTTTAGGACATTTTGTTAATAAAGCCAATTTACAACCAGCAGAGGCGGTTCTTGATGCGGGTTGCGGGGTCGGTCGCATCGCTTATGGTTTGGCTTATTATCTCAACTCTCAAGCCTCTTATCACGGGTTTGATATTGTTCCCCATTGGATTGATTGGTGTCAGCAAGTGATTAGTGCTACCCGTCCTAATTTTCATTTTCAATGTGCCGATTTATACAGCGATCGCTATAATCCCACTGGTAAAACTCCCGCCGAAAATTTTGTTTTTCCCTACCCTAATAACCAATTTGATTTTGTGCTTTTAACTTCCGTTTTTACCCATTTATATGCAGACGCTAGTCGGAATTATTTACAACAGATAGCCCGCGTGTTAAAGCCTGGTGGTCGGTGTTTATGCACTTTTTTCCTATTAAACGGGGAAACCGAATCCTTGATTAAATCAGGTCGGAGTTCCCGCAATTTTGCCTATGCTGTCGGCGAAAGTTTTATCGATGATCCTGATAATCCCGAAGATGCGATCGCACATCCAGAAGCATTAGTAATGGATTGGATTAAGGATTCTGGTCTATCAGTACAACGCCAAGATTATGGGATGTGGTGTCGTCGCAGTCGTTCCGCTAGTTATCAGGATATGTTGGTGCTGTCTAAAAATTAAAGCATCCTACTTATTCTTCTAATCTCACCAAAAACTCATAGGTAAAACCTCGGAAATTAGAGTCGAGTTGGAAAGTATAGGTTCCCGATTCGGGAATTACTCCCGTCCATTCCGTTAGCTGCTCATTAGCATTAACATCATCCCCTAAAAGTTGACCATCAGGAGTAATCATATAGGGAAAAATCGAGTTTTCCGCCGTAACTGTCAGAGTTTGACCTGCTTCAGCTTCCAACGTATAGCTATGGCTACCACCGCCAATAATTTCCCCTTGGATAATAGCTGAATTACCACCAGGTAAAAATTCAATCCGTTGGCGGACATTCGGACAACTGCTATGGGTTCGGTTTTTAGCAACCCATCCCGGAACCGGATCACTAATTTCTAGCCAACCATCTCGCTCATTGACTACCGAAATAAATGTATTATTGGGGAGTTGACCAACAATGTTACCTTCCTGAACTTGAGGCGATCGCCTTACATTTAAAGGAGGGTCAGGATCTTGGACAATTGCCATAGTAATCTCGCAGCCAGTTGTCGGCGGTCTCACCACAATTGGTGGCGACTCTATCATCCCAGGTGCTTCACTTGGCGCACTGGGAACCGGGGACTCAGTAACTGTTGGTTGAGGTGAGGCGGCGGGGGTTTCCTGTGAAGATCGCCACTGAATAGCGATCGCTGCTACTATAACTGCTGTCACCAGTCCGGCTACACTGGCAACTATCAATTGCTTGGGTTGGAAGGACATGGGACAGACCTCGCTTGTACACAAAAATGATCTTCAAAAATTGCAGAGTTCCCAATTCCAAATATATCAAAACTTACCCCCTCTTCCCCAATCCTTCAGGACTCTAACCTAAAACTTAACATGATAATTATCTCTAAAGTTATAGTTAGCGTGTATTTTTAACATAATCATTATTTCCTGCCCCGATCGCAAATCCTGACTCTATATCAATGCCTAGATTAACTGGTACTCGGGTACAAGTTCCCAAACGCCATCAATTACTCACCCAAGTTAAACAAGAGGTGAGACAATATCGGCTACAGTCTCCCCATCGCCATGTTCTCACCAAGTTAGCCCAAGAAAAACCCCCCCTACGCATGAGGCGCGCTTGGGATGTGGAAGTGAAAATAGGCAGCCGCCCTAGTGTTAAATTAGCAGCTAATGCCGGAATTATTGAAGTTTTCGATCACATTGATGGCCGCTTGTTGATTTTGGGGGGAACTGGTTCCGGGAAAACTACCACCCTGGTGGGACTCGCTAAAGTCCTAGTAGATAGGGCCTTATCTGATGAACATGAACCTATGCCGATTTGGCTCAATTTATCATCTTGGCCTGTTGATCAACAATCCATCTCCGACTGGATTATAGAGCAAATGCACCTCAAATATGCGATCGCTCCCGAATCAGGACGCTACTGGATGGAACAACTCCAGATCCTCCCCTTATTGGATGGTTTCGATGAGGTCGAAGAACATCATAGGGAATCCTGTATTCAATATATTAATGATTTTTTAGACAGTCATCTCTCCCCCCTACATTTAGTAGTATCTAGCACCGTCAAATCCTATCATCCATGCCAGTCACGGTTGCAGCTAAATGGTGCAATATTATTACGTCCCTTGACTAATCGACAGATACACAAGTATTTAATGAATGCTAGAAGTCGGGAACTTTGGCATGACATCGAAGAAGAACCACAGTTATTAAAATTAGCCAAAAAGCCATTATTTTTAACAATGATGACCCTGGCCTATGAAAATATCTTAATCTCATCTTGGAAACATTTAAACACCATTGATGAGCAACAAGAGTATTTATTAAAAGCCTATCTGCGCCATCAAATTTCTACCTTACGCGATCGCCATCATAATAGTAATGCACCCAAAAACTACAGCTCCGAACAATTCCGCCACTGGTTGACAGAACTCGCCAAACGCCTCGAAAAAGAACAAACGCAAGATTTTATCCTCGATCGCATTCCCAAAACCTGGCTACATACCCCCGAACAAGAACGGGCCTATAATCTCGCCATGAAGATAGTCGAAAGTGGCATTTGGTGGTCAATTATAGCAGCGATGATCCTAGCAATCATTTGGCGATCGCTCCCACTGTTAATCGCCGCCATGATCCTCGGAATCATATTAGCCCTCACCTACCAAAGGTTGAGCTTAAAATTGGCGATCGAACGCCTGATATTGCGATTTGTCCTATGGGGAGAAGGAGATGCACCCTGGAACTATGCCCAATTTTTAAATGATGCCACCGGGTTACTGTTGCTCAGAAAAATTGGCTCACGCTACCAATTCATCCATCGCCTACTACAAAAACATCTTGGCAAAACCTAAACACTTCTCAAACAGGTGCGTCAGTAGTTGATTATGGCGTGATCATGACTATTTAGGCGGTCAGGCCAAGCCAACCAGACAGTCTATGGGCTAGTTTTAAACTTTGCTACTTGCCAAGATTGCCATCGAGTCGGACACTTAGACTTGGGAGAACTGATGCAGTCGAGAGGTAATTTAAGTGAAACAAGTATTAGCAGTAATTCTAGGTGGCGGTGCGGGCACCCGTTTGTACCCCCTAACCAAAATGCGAGCCAAACCCGCTGTTCCTTTAGCCGGTAAGTACCGTTTGATCGATATTCCGATCAGTAACTGTATAAACTCAGAAATTCTGAAAATCTATATCCTGACCCAATTTAACTCAGCATCCCTTAACCGTCATATTGCCCGAACCTACAACTTTTCTGGCTTTACAGATGGCTTTGCGGAAGTCCTCGCCGCACAACAAACCAGTGTCACTAACCCCCAATGGTTTCAGGGAACCGCTGATGCAGTGCGCCAATATCTATGGCTCATGGAAGAATGGGATGTTGAACATTTCCTGATTCTCTCCGGTGACCACCTGTACCGCATGGACTATCGGGATTTTGTCCAACGTCATATCGACACAGGGGCAGACATTACCCTATCAGTTTTACCCGTAGACGAAAAACGGGCTTCTTCTTTCGGCTTGATGAAGATTGACGAAAGCACTGGTCGGATTATCGATTTCAGCGAAAAACCCAAGGGAGAAGCCCTAAAACAAATGGCAGTGGATACTAGCACCTTGGGGTTATCCCCGGAAGAGGCAGCCGAATCCCCTTACATCGCTTCTATGGGCATCTACGTTTTTAAAAAGGATGTTTTATTTAAACTACTCAAGGATGCCCCAGATCAAACCGATTTTGGTAAGGAAGTGATTCCTGGTGCCGCTAAGGATCATAATGTTCAAGCCTATCTGTTTAACGATTACTGGGAAGATATCGGAACTATTGAAGCCTTTTTTGAAGCTAACTTGGCTTTGACTCAACAGCCACAACCTGCTTTTAGTTTCTACGACGAGAACGCTCCTATTTATACCCGTTCCCGCTACTTACCACCATCCAAGATGCTGGACTGTCAGATCACTGAATCTATTATTGCTGAGGGTTGCATTCTCAAGGAATGTCGCATTGATCATTCTGTGCTGGGGTTGCGCTCTCGTGTCGAGTCCGGTAGTCTCGTTGAAGACACCATGTTAATGGGGTCAGATTTCTATCAACCTTTTGCTGAACGTCAATATGGTTTAGAAAAAGGTAGCGTTCCTATCGGTATCGGTAACAACACTACTATCCGCCGGGCTATTGTCGATAAAAATGCTCGCATTGGTCGCCATGTCCAGATTATCAACAAGGACCATGTTCAGGAAGCAGAACGGGAAGAGGATGGCTTCTACATTCGCGGTGGAATAACCGTAATTTTGAAAAATGCCGTGATTCAAGATGGGACAATTATTTAGGTTTACCTTTTGGGTAGTTCTATGGTTGACTAAGGGAAAGGAGGCTATTTTAACCTTCCTATCATATAAACAATCTGCCCTAGTCCATGTCTAAAATTGTCTTGATTATAGGGCTTCCTGCTAGTGGGAAGTCCTTTATTGCTGAAAGGTTATCTCAAGGCTCGCGCTTTCAGCGCTGGGTCTCCACTGATAGAATTCGCCAGCGCTTATTTGGTGATGAGAGTGTTCAAGGACCTTGGTTGCAGATCTGGGCTCAGATTTGTGCGGAACTTGAACAGGCCGTTGCTGATATGGTTGATGTTATTTATGATGCTACTAATGCTCAACGCCGTCGCCGCCGAGATTTAATTGCTCAGGTCCGTGGCTTTGGTTTTCAGTCGGTGGGGGGATTATGGGTTAATACTCCCCTAGAGGTCTGTCTAGCACGCAATGAAAGGCGATCGCGCCAAGTTCCTCAAGGGGTGATTCTCCAAATGTATCGCCAACTTACAGACGCGCCTCCCAGCCTTAATGATGGTTTCGATCGCCTCATTGAGATTCAAAATATATAAATATGCTGCTTTTCCTAGCATCCTCTGCTAGGCTGGATCGAATTAGACTGGATTTTCAGACTCAAGTTATTGTGCGGACGCACCCAAAAGCACGAAATGAGAACAGTAGGAGAGTAGATAATGCCGACGACAGATTATAAAGATTACTATTCAGTTCTCGGCTTAACTAAAAATTCTAGCGCCGATGAGATTAAAAAAGCCTATCGCCGATTGGCTCGTAAATATCACCCAGATATGAATCCCGGTAATAAGGCTGCGGAGACCCGCTTTAAGGAGGTTAATGAGGCTTATGAGGTACTCTCTGACCCCGAAAAACGCCAAAAGTACGATCGCTTTGGTCAATATTGGCATCAAGCCGGAAACTCCGGTTGGTCTGGAACTACTAATAGCGCTAATAATCCTGATGTCGGTGGCTTTGATTTTAGCCAGTTTGCTAGTTTTGATGAGTTTATCAATAGTCTATTAGGACGCGCGCCGGGAAGTCCTGGGGGTGCCGGTCGTAGCTATTCCTATCGCACCAATCAGTCCAAATCACCCGGTTATGGTGGATTTGAGGATTTTACTTCTTCCTCTTCCTCTCATTCGGGTTCTAATCTTGAGACTAAGGTAACATTAACTCTTAGTGAAGCCTTCCACGGTACTCAGCGCCGCATAAGCGGTGGTGAGGTTTCGATTCCCCCTGGCGTGAAACCGGGAAGCAAGATTAGAATTCGGGGACAAGGACAGGTTGACCCCTACACCCAGCAACGGGGAGATTTATATTTGATTGTCGATATTCAACCCCACAGTTTTTTTAAGTTAGATGGCGATAATCTTACCTGCGAAATTCCCGTAACTCCTGATGAGTTGGTTTTGGGAGCTTCTATTCAGGTTCCTACTCCTGATGGTATGGTGAAAATGAATATTCCCCCTGGGCTTCGCTCTGGACAGTCTCTCCGACTTAAGGGGAAAGGTTGGCCGAAACCAAAGGGCGGCGGACGTGGTGATCAGTTTGTCAAGTTATTGGTAGTTCCACCTGATGAACTTACTGCGATCGAGCGTGAATATTATCAGAAAATTGCCGCTAATCGTACTTTTAATCCCCGTAGTAGTTTATCTTCCATCAGTCTTTAGATACTCAAAACTCTACAGCCTAAACTCGATTATAACTCGATTCTCTAAAGGCAAGGGACAACCGGGAAATTAATTAATAATTGTACTAACCATATCCCTCTGGGAGATGCTCACCCCCCCCCATATCAAGCCTAGGCTATGGGGGAATTGTTGACTATAGATGCGATCGCTTTTTCCATCAACTTACTTAACAGGAGGACAAGCAACACGCCGAATGTACCACAATTTAGGCAATTTGTCAATATATCATCTAACTTATATTATCGGTATATTATGGATAGTTTCGCCAGGTGAATGATGAGGGTGTCAGCCATTAATTAATAGTGCTGACATCACCTCATTTGTGCCCAATTTCACCTAATCTATACTAAACCCTCCAGGTAGCTAAGTAGGTATCATTTCCACCTAAAGCATTAGGGTTAATAGCTGCGGAAGTCGTGAAAACATCAGGTTGAGTAACCGTACCAAAAATCACAGCTTGACCATTGCGAACCGTAAAAGCATTAACAGTTCCCCTTGAGCCATTGTCACCAGGTTGGGTTAGTGGATTCCAGAATCTCCTGATTGTATAATCTGGAGAAAGTCCCAAAACCGCCATTTCTCCTAGGGTGTAGTTTCCTACTGGTTGACCGTTAATAGTTTTATCAGCGCGATTTTGGAGTTGGAATGCGGAAGCACCACCAATATAAACCTGTCCAAATTCATCAGCGGTAATAGAGTTAGGGTTAAAACTATTAGCACCAGTGGAAGTGCGGGTAACAATAAATTGACCGCGTTCGATATCTCCATTATTGGGGTCTATTTTAGCATGGAAAGTAAAGGACCCAGAACCCGCACCCGAAAAATTATTAAATTGATCAACATTCACCATAGTTGATAGGTTTTGGGTGATGTCTTGACCATCCCGCTGAAAGACGTTATTTCCGCCATCAGTTTTTCCGAGGAAATAGAGTCCGCCATCTTGTCCGAAGGTAATCCGTTCCCCACGGGTATCAGCACCTAAATTCTGTCCGGTGACTTCAGAGGCGCTATAATCCCAGGTATTCCAGAGTTGATTTAATCCGGTATCAAAGGCGCGTAAAAATGGGGTTTGTAAGTTGCTAGTTACTTGATTAAATCCGGTGACAAAAATGCGATCGCCATTGGGGTCAATAGCAATATCTGCGGGACGGATATCAGTTCCGGTCAGGGTAGTAGTAGCCAGTTGGGTTCCTGTCGCACTCCACAGAGTCACCGTATCGCTACTATTAGTTAGGGTAGCAATATTACCATTATTAGCAATCGAAACTCGGTCAAATATTCCCGTGTCTGACCACAAAATATTTGCAGCCGTACTATCATAAACCCGAATCCCAAAATCACCGACAGCAACTATTTCTCCACTATCGCGGTCTACATCAAGATGTCGAACATTTCCCCCTAAGTTGGTAATTGATAAAGGCTCTGTATTTCCATCCTCCAAGCGTTTAATCTGACCCACACCGTCAAAGTTTCCAGCAATGATAATAGCCGAATCTACAGGAGAAATAACCGCCGCACTAGCACTATCATTTCCAGGTGTTCCTAGATAAGTTGCGCTTTCCAGTTGCAGGTTATTGGTAGAGTCATTATCAACAATGAAGAGAGTAGCGCTTTCTTGGCTTCCCAACGTCGCACTTCCTGTCAGGTTACTCAGACTCAGAATCACCGTTTCTGTCGGTTCAAAGATGTCATCATCAATAATAGGAATGGTCACGGTTTTTGGTGTTGTATCTCCATCCCCAAAAGTCACCGTAATGGGACTATTGATATAATCTTCCCCAGCGGTAGCTGTTCCATCAGTGGGGATGACATCAACACTAATTTCTCCAAGACTTTCACCACTTCTTATTACAGTAATTTCGGAGATGGGTGTACCATCTTCATTAACACTGAAAATGGCATCACTAAATTCGATTACTGACGGCTCCACATCGTCATCAATAATACTCAAGATTATTGAATCGCGATCGCCTAAAGTTAAACCACCGGTAGGATTACTCAGCACAATCCTAAATTGTTCCGTATCTTCTACTTCATTATCATCGATAATCTGGATGTCAATATTTTGGATGGTTTCACCTGCTGAAAAAATTAGGGTTCCGCTACTAGCTATGTAATCCTCTCCGGCGATCGCTGTATCATCTACCGTCGCATAATCTACGGTTACTGTACTACTTGTGTCTCCCGTTCTTTCGACTGTAATTATAATATTACCGTCACTTTCAACAACTTCTATTTCCTCCATAGTAAACCCTACAACTGTAAGCTCCGGCTCAGGTTCCGGTTCAGGTTCCGGCTCCGGCTCAGGTTCAGGTTCAGGAGTCGGTTCCGGTTCGGGTTCCGGCTCCGGTTCGGGTTCCGGCTCCGGTTCGGGAGTCGGTTCGGGTTCCGGCTCCGGTTCAGGTTCCGGCTCCGGTTCAGGAGTCGGTTCAGGTTCAGGTTCCGGCTCCGGTTCAGGAGTCGGTTCAGGTTCAGGTTCCGGCTCCGGTTCAGGAGTCGGCTCCGGTTCAGGAGTCGGTTCGGGTTCAGGTTCGGGTTCAGGTTCAGGTTCCGGCTCCGGTTCAGGAGTCGGTTCGGGTTCAGGTTCAGGAGTCGGTTCAGGAGTCGGTCCGGGTTCCGGCTCCGGTTCGGGTTCCGGTTCAGGAGTCGGTTCAGGAGTCGGTTCAGGAGTCGGTTCGGGTTCAGGTTCAGGAGTCGGTTCAGGAGTCGGCTCCGGTTCAGGAGTCGGTTCGGGTTCAGGTTCAGGAGTCGGTTCAGGAGTCGGTTCAGGAGGCGGTTCAGGAGTCGGTTCGGGTTCTGGCTCCGGTTCCGGCTCCGGTTCGGGAGTCGGTTCCGGTTCCGGTTCGGGAGTCGGTTCAGGTTCAGGTTCAGGCTCCGGTTCGGGAGTCGGTTCCGGTTCAGGTTCGGGAGTCGATTCCGGTTCAGGTTCGGGTTCAGGTTCGGGTTCCGGCTCCGGTTCGGGAGTCGGTTCAGGAGTCGGTTCGGGTTCCGGCTCCGGTTCGGGTTCCGGCTCCGGTTCAGGTTCCGGCTCCGGTTCAGGTTCCGGCTCCGGTTCAGGTTCCGGCTCCGGTTCAGGAGTCGGTTCCGGTTCAGGAGTCGGTTCCGGTTCAGGAGTCGGTTCCGGTTCCGGTTCAGGTTCCGGTTCAGGAATCGGTTCCGGTTCGGGTCTAGAAATATCAGGATCTAAGATAGTAAATGTAACTGTAGATTGACTTCCTAAAGTTGCGTCATCAGCGGGATTATTTAAACTTAAAGTGAAGGTTTTATCCCCTTCTCTTTCGTTATTATTAATAATCTCAACGCTAATGGTTTGGCTGGTTTCTCCCGGCGCAAAAGTTAGGGTTCCTGATACGGGTATGTAATCAATGTTAGCAATAGCAGTACCATCAGCGGTAGCAAAATCTATGGTAATTTCACCATGACTTCCTTCTGTACGTTCTACCGTAATGCTGGCGGTTCCAATATCTTCTACTTCGATATCTGTGAACTCTAAATTGAACACACCCGGATTAGGAATATCATTATCAATAATATTAAATGTTAGTGTATCACGATCGCCTAAAGTTAAATCACCAGTAGGATTACTGAGAACTATCTGAAATTGCTCCGTATCTTCTACTTCATTGTCATCGATAACTTCAAGGGTAATATGTCTGCTATCCTGACCGGAAGCAAAAATCAGCGTGCCGCTAGTAGCGATGTAATCTTCTCCGGCGATCGCTGTATTATCTACCGTCGCATAATCTACAGTTCCTGGCTCATCAATATTTCCCGTTCTTTCTACTGTAATTATAACAGTTCCTGCACTTTCAATAACTTCGATTTCATCCATACTAAACCCTACAATTCCCAGGTCACTATCTATCTCTGGAGTCGGTGTGGGTACGGGTGTGGGTACGGGTGTGGGTACGGGTGTCGGTGCGGGTGTCGGTTCCGGTGTCGGTGCGGGTGTCGGTTCCGGTGTCGGTTCCGGTGTCGGAGTTGGTAAAACTGTAGATTCTGGTGTGGGTTCTGGTGTCGGTGTGGCTTCATCTGAAGGGAAGATAGTAGCCTTAAAACTATCGCTATTTACATTTTTCAGAATCGCCAAAAATTCGTTAGTAGCGCGGTCTTGAATAATTGTATCTGTAGCATATACACCGGAACCCTGATAAATATTTAAAGATTCAAAAGTGAGATCATGTAATAAACCAATCGAGTCTTTATTAATATCAAAATCCATAATAAAATTGGTTCTAGCAGGGGTAAATCCTCCTGTATTTAAACCAATATAAAACCAGTTATTTCCTTCTCCACCTGTGAGAGTATCAGAACCTTCATCGCCAATTAGTGTATCATTTCCGCGATCGCCAAATAATAAGTCATCCCCTTTACCGCCATAAAGGAGATCATTACCCTGACCGCCATATAGAGTATCATTACCTTGATTTCCAAATAATGTATCATGGTCGCGATCGCCAAATAACAGGTCATCACCACGATCACCAAATAGCACATCATTGCCTTTTCCACCTCTAAGCGTATCATCCCCCTGACCGCCATAGAGGGTATCATTACCCTGATTTCCATGTAAGAAATCATTACCTTCATTTCCGCCAATAATATCATCGCCATCTAAACCATAGACCGTATCATCTCCCCCTAAAGCAAAGATGATATCATCGAATTCTGTACCGAGGATAAAATCGGAGTTCTCAGTGGGTTCTGATGAAACTTGACCCAAAGTTAAGACAGTTATGGAATTGTGCGCCTGAATACCAGTGGCTGTGGAAATCGGATCAGGGGAAATTCCCGTAGTATCTGACTGAGGATCCGGATTAAAACTAAAATTTTCAAACTCAAAGGCAGTAAAACTCATGGGTGCAAAAAGGGTAAGTTTCAACGGCTAAACAGAATAGCGATCGCGCTTAATTCTGTTTTCAACTTGCACCCCTAATATCCGGACAATTAGTTAGCGTAATTTTCCGGTTGAGTTATCGAACCAGGAATTATTGACGGTTTTTTAGATTAAATATTTCTTACCAACAGCGCAACTGTCAGTGTAGTTATGACCATCAATTCCTTAAAACTTAGGATACCCTCCTAGGACGAATAAATATACAATAGATTGAGAAATTAACGGAATTCTGGTCTAATGAATATTACCCCCACCCCTGTAGACGAAAATGGCTGGCAAAAACAACTAGATCGCTTTGTCGAAAATCACCATCCACAACTCGCCGCCTTAGCTTGGGGGGTTCACCTGGAAGGAGAAAGCGAACCGGGAACTTTAGGTATTGACCTAAAGCCCACTCCTCACTTTGTTTTTTGTCCCAAATCAGCCATTGAACTCCTCAACAAAAATGCGGATAATAAATTACAGGAAATCCTCGGAATTATCGACGGATATAAACCCGAGATAGAAGTTTTGATGATTTGCATTAGTCCAGATCGGATTAAATTAATTTATTTTCAGCCGGAGTTGCCACCGCCGGATTATTATGCTAAAATAGACAAAGACAAAAAGTTTCTCATGAGCGAACTTGAACAAGCTATGAGGGAACTAATAAAACTCCCAGAAAATCTATAAAGTTGTTGGGGGCTAAGTTTCGGTTTTTTAATTAAATCCTGGTAAATTTTACGCCCCTACAATTTCCAATCAGGACACATCTGAGATTCTGGACCCCCAGGATGCACAGCACAATTGATGCCATCCTGACCATAAAAATAGCGACATATTTGGCAGGAATGATTTGCCTGTAATTCTTTTTTAAAAATTTGATATCTATGATTAATTATCCGATAATATTGACGGGCTTGAGGATAATTAGGATTGCAGATAAGCGTGTGTTCAAGAGCTTGAATTGCTGACTTATAAAGTTTCATTATTTGCAGTGCATACTTATCGGGTTGACTTTTAGAGATAAAACAGACATCAATAATTTTGACAATTAAGAAAAAATAGTTAAACCAGGCTTGAGCAGAATTAACTGTGGGTTGAGATTTAGCAGCCACTGTCACCCATTTAATGGTCTGCAAAAGTTCTTTAGTTCGCCAGGGTTTACTGACATAGGCTTCGGCGTGTTTAATGCCTTCATATACAGCCAGATTCTGTTCTTGTCCCGTTAAAAATATAACTGGGATATTTTGAGTGTCAGGGTTGGATTTAATCAGACGACAGGTTTTGTAGCCGTCCAATTTAGGCATCACCACGTCCAACAAAATTACATCTGGACAGACCTGCTGTAACTTATCTAAAGCCTCCAAGCCATCAGAGGCGGGGATGACTTCCAAACCACTCCAGGTTAATTGGTAGGACAGACATTCTCTTTGGGTAAGGGAGTCTTCAACCAGTAAGACAGTATTCATGACACGAGGGGTCTAGTTTAATAAAAATGGTGCGCTACCTAACTCTACTCTGAATTCCCTATTTAAGAGGTGATCCATTAGTGGCCCTGTAACGCACCCAACTTCTCCGAATACTTATAGTTTACCCAGTTTAGTTCCTTTTACGATCGCTCTGTTACCAATTCCGGCCCAGTTGTATCTGATCAATACCAAGTCCACCACCCAAGGGTAATATTAAATTCTGTCGCTTTTCACACTTTTTTCACAGTTTTCTGAAATAGTAAATTGGTGATGAGGCGAAAACGCTATTATACCATGAACGCTGTGGTTTTAGCTAATTATATGATTAATTTATTGGCTGATTTAGATACCCCAATTGAGTATTACTAATACTTTCCCCAAAATCCCCCAAAACCATAGGGATCAATTATAATAGATATTAATGGCTCATTAAACTATCAAGTGAGGCAACGACATGAAAACACTGAAACTGGAAATTCAGAAAGTTTCACCCTGTTTATTTCAATTATTGCGGGACTATTCGCCTAAGCCACTGGTGGATGGAATTTTGTTTACAATTGATGGCGATAGTTACGACACACTGATGGTTGCTGATAAAATTAGCAGTCTAGTTGCACCCCCTTGGAGTCTAAAGGAAGTGTAAGATCAGATGCGATCGCTACCAGGTTAAACATCACTACGACAAACCAACTTTAACATAACTTAACCTCAGTTGTAATCAAGGGAGGAACCCTAATAGAGCGATCGCATAATTTAGCCCCTACTCACCACTCAATTAATAAACACCCGAAAGCCCAGTTGTATATCCCCCTAAATGTGTCTAGGGGGAATTGTTGACTCAGTAACTATCTACCTTTAGCCCCTGCCTTTTTCTTAGCCGCCTTAGCCGCCTTTTTCGCGGCTTTTTCGGCTGCTAATTTAGCTTCTCGTTCCTGTTCTTTTTCCTCAGCCAACTTATCTAAATAATAGTGATAATCTCCCAGATAAACCCGAAACTCACCATCACGAATTTCCACAATTTTGTTAGCCACCTGAGAAATAAAGTAACGGTCATGGGAGACCAGCAAAACCGTTCCCTCATACTCCTGTAAAGCTGATTCCATCATTTCCTTAGCCGGAATATCCAAGTGATTAGTTGGTTCATCCAAAATCAACAAATTCACCGGTTGCAGCAACATTTTAGCCAAAGCCAGCCGCGCCTTTTCACCACCACTCAAAGAACCAACTTTTTTAAATACAGTTTCACCACTAAACAAAAACCGACCGAGGAGGGTGCGGACTTCCTCATTTTTCCAGTCCGGAACCTCATCATGGATAGTTTCCATAACTGTTTTACTCAAGTCTAAGGCTTCCGCTTGATTTTGTTCAAAGTAACCCGGAATCACATTATGTTTTCCTAGGGATACAGTTCCTTCGCTGGGGGTTTCCAACCCCATAATCATGCGAAGTAAGGTAGATTTACCGCAACCATTAGGACCCAGAAAAGCTATGCGATCGCCTCTCTCAATCAGCAATTCCGCCCCCAAAAAGAGAATTTTATCATCATAGGTATGCACCAAATCTTTAATATTCACCACATCCCGACCACTACGAGGAGCCGGTGGGAAGTGGAATTTCAGCGTTTTTAAAGAAGCTGTAGGAGCCTCAATTTTTTCGATTTTATCTAACTGTTTTTCGCGACTTTTAGCTTGGGTGCTACGGGTCGCACTCGCCCTAAATCTTTCTACAAATTCCTGTTGTTTTTCGAGTTCCTTTTGCTGGCGTTCATAGGCACTTAATTGAGCTGCCTCAGCCTCAGCCTTTTGTAGCAAATAAGCGGAATAATTCCCTAAATAAGTCCGAGAAACTCCCCGTTCAGTTTCCACAATTTGAGTACAGAGACGGTCTAAAAACTCCCGGTCATGGGAAACAATTACCATCGGGGTAGTTAAACCCTTGAGGTAAATTTCTAGCCATTCGATAGTTTCTAGGTCGAGGTGGTTTGTCGGTTCGTCCAGTAGCAGTAAATCTGGTTCTTGCAGAAGAATTTTACCTAAACTCATACGCATTTGCCAGCCACCACTAAAGGCGCTAACTAAGCGATCGCCATCTTCCGAGTCAAACCCCATTTCCGGTAAAATCTTCTCAATTTTAGCTTCTAAGCCGTAGCCATCAAGGGATTCAAATTTACGTTGGAGTTTATCCAACTTATGAATTAACTCATCGAGGCGATCCGGATCAGCCGTTTCCATCTCTCGCTGAACTTCTCCATAAGCTGCATGGGTGTCGTTAGCCTCACCAAAAACCGTCCAAAACTCTTCTCGGACGGTGCGCGCCGGATCAACTTCAAATTCCTGGGTTAAATAGGCGATATGTAGACTTGATGGCTTAATAACTTCCCCCGATGTGGGTTCAATTTCTCCGGCTATAATTTTCAGTTGGGTAGACTTTCCCGCCCCATTTACCCCCACTAAACCAATGCGATCGCCTGGTTTAACTTCCCAGTTAATATCTTTAAGAATAGTACCTGTGGGATAGATTTTGCTAATATGTTCTAGTCGCAGCATCAACAGTCTCCTAGGACGAAAATATGTTAAACAGTGGGGCCAGGAAATCTTGACAGGGGAAACTAACTGACAACCGTGTACGGGCGGCGGTTTCTCCATTAGATCCGTTTCCTAGGAAGATTATGCAATATCTTCCTACACTGCCATCAAAGCCAAAAATCACATACCCGCATTCGATCTTAACAAAAATCAACCATTTCTGGAGTTATGGCTAAAGGTTATCAAATTAGGGGTTGGTTGTTGACGAATTTTCTGCACCTTGTCGCTGCTGGTAAACTGCTTTAGCATCTTTAATGGTAGCCTCGAACACTGTCGGGTCCCAGGGCTTAGTAATGCACTGAAACAATTGCGCCGCCTCTAAATTTTCGCCGGACGCTTCTAGAGTTTCTGGGGAGTATCCACTCAGCAAAATCCTAATTGTGTCTGGAAAAAGGGCCACAGTTTTACTGAGAAACTCAAGTCCGGTCATTTCTGGCATACTCTGATCCGAAATTATGATCGCCATTTCCCCTTCAGTTTCCAGTAATTGTAAAGCCTCCGTTGGGCTATCTACTCGAAATACCTGAAATTCACGGCGAAATATCCGATACAGCAAATCGAGGTTATCGGGTTCGTCATCAACTACCATCAGTTTGAGTTTGTTTTTACCCATTTCTCAACATCAGACTGCACTTGCACTGTTTGCTATCTCGGGAGTAATGGTGCTGTTTTTCCACTCAGCTCTGTTTCCCGTAACACGATCGCAGAACCCCCCCCGACTAGAAACCGGGTTCCTTGGTTAAATCTTTGATGAGGAACGAAAAATTCTCACATCAACCCGGTTTATTTTCCCCAATCATAGTTGATCTTTGGTTACAAAAGAGCGATCGCCATTATTATACAGATGCAGGAGTAGTTGATTCTGCTAATTGTGCCAATCGTTCCTGTTGATCCTGAATCACGCACGCTTGGATCAAATCTCCTATTCCCCCTTCCAATACTGGGGCTAGGGAAAAATTATGACCTAGACGATGGTCTGTCACCCGATTATCCTTATAGTTATAGGTGCGGATTTTTTCCGACCTCGAACCTGTCCCCACCTGCGATCGCCGCATAGAAGTCACAGCATCCTGTTGTTCCCGCAGTTTAGCCTCGTATAACTTAGCCCGCAAAATCTGCATAGCCCGTTCCCGGTTTTTTAGCTGACTGCGTTCTTCCGTACAGAATACCCGAATACCCGTCGGTTTGTGGAACAAATCAACTGCCGTTTCCACCTTGTTTACGTTCTGACCCCCTGCACCTCCCGATCTAGCCGTGGTCATCTCAATATCTTTAGCGTCAATTTGCACTTCCACATCATCAACTTCTGGCATTATTGCCACCGTTGCCGTCGAAGTATGAACCCTCCCCCCTGCTTCCGTTACTGGCACTCGCTGGACTCGATGAACTCCCGCTTCAAATTTAAGCTGACTATAAACGCGATCGCCTTGAATTTCCAGAATCGCCTCTTTAAATCCCCCCATATCAGCCAGGGACTCACTCAGTAGCCTTACCCGCCAACCCTTAGTTTCAGCATAGCGGGAATACATCCGCACCAAATCCCCCGCCCAAATACTTGCCTCATCCCCGCCAGTACCTGCCCTAATCTCTAACATGATATTTTTATCATCATTAGGATCTTGGGGCAGCAGGAGAATTTTCAGCCGTGTTTCCAACTCTTGCAACTTTGTAGTTAGTTCTTCCACCTCCAAAGCTGCCATTTCTTTCATTTCCTTGAGTTCAGGATCATTCCCTGTCTCTCGGAGGATTTGTTTAGCCCCCGCCAACTCCGTCTGAGTTGTTTTCCACTCCTGGTAGGCATTAACCACATCTTCTAGGGAAGATCTAGTTTTAGCTACCCGTTGAAATTCGTCAGGATCTGTCGCAATCTCAGGATCCGCTAATCTCAGAGTTAGCTCTTGAAAGGTTTGCTCAACAGATTTAAGTTTATCTAGTAAATAAGTTTCTGCCATCGTTCGGTTGCCTCTTGTCAGTAGTCGGTTGTCGAAGCATAATTTCGCCAAAAAAATTGTCTCTGCTTCCGTGTTTAACCCAGCGTATAAGGATATAGTGAACTACCCCACCCTGCCGCCCTAGAGGATGGGGCTTCCTGATTCAACGGGAACTGCATCTAACAAAACTGATGTTTTGCCAGGTTGTCTTACACTCCCGACCCAGGCAGTATCGCTGGTTACCAACGACAATACTTGTACTGAGCATAGTCGAAGTACTTGTACTGAGCATAGTCGAAGTATCCGCAAGGCTTCATTTCTGATATTTTGTGCCGCGTTGACATCTCGATCATGGCAAGTCCCACAATGTTGACATTGCCATTGACGAATATCTAACGACAAACTATCTACTCGGTTGAGGCAAACGTGACAGGTTTTAGAGGATGCAAAGAAACGGTCAACCTCAATATAGGTTTTTCCTTCCCACTCCGCTTTATATTTAAGCATTGTGGTAAACATTCCCCAGCCTACATCACTAATCGCCTTGGCTAGTTTGGGGTTTCGTACCATCCCTTTTATGTTCAGATTCTCTACAGCAATAACTTGGTTTTCGTTGACTATCTTGCGGGATAGTTTGTGTAGAAAGTCCTCACGGCAACGGGCAGTCTTGCCATGAACCTTAGCTACTTTTTGTTGGGCTTTAGTTCTATTCTGACTACCCTTTTGCTTCCGGGATAGTTTTTGTTGTTTACGTTTAAGATTACGGTGATGTTTGGCGAAATGACGGGGATTATCATACTTTAACCCATCACTGGTAATGGCGAAATGAGTCAATCCAACATCAATGCCAACTGCTTTACCTTCGGTAGACTGACTCGGAGTTTCTTTCCCATCATCCACCAATACCGAAGCATAGTATTGTCCATCAGAATTTTGGGAGACCGTCACAGTTTTGATTGTCCCTTCAAATTCTCGATGACGATGGCAGTAGACTAGCCCAATCTTCCCAGGTAGTTTGATATAGTCTCCCTCAAACTTAACGTTGGCGGGATAACTTAATGACTGCCGACCATGCTTTGACTTGAAACGGGGCAATTGCGCCCGCTTCTCAAAGAAGTTTTTGTAGGCAGTGGAAAGATTGAGAGCAACAACTTGCAAGGACTGGGAATAGGCATCCGTTAGCCAAGGGTATTCCTTTTTTAACCCTGGCAACAGACCCTGGATATATCCACGAGATAATCCTTTGCCTGTCTTGAGATATGTTTCTTGGCATAGGTTGAGTGCAAAATTCCAATACCAACGACAGCATCCAAAGGCCTTGGCGAGAGATGCTTTTTGGTCGTCGGTTGGGTAGATGCGATATTTGTATGCCTTATACATTATCTTTATTTGCTGTTGCCGATAAAATTGTAGCTGCTCATCCGAGGATTCGCGATCGCTCAGTTTGTTTATTGGTTGCTATTCATCCCCTCCCTGCAAGCGAGGAAGGGGAATTCCGCAACATTTTGTTAAATATCGGAAAGTTCGCAGTTTTTTACCATAAAAATAATCCCGTTGATTATTCCCATTAGTAAATATTCAGTAATTCGGGGCGGCGATTATTTACACCAGCCACATAAATCCTTAGTTAATGGGGGTTTACAACTTATTTTACACTGCTCAATATTAGGGATAAACCGGAAACAAAAAAGCGGTCGGTTGCCAGTAGTCAGAAGCTACGGACAACAGACGACAAACAATCAACAACCCGGCTATTTTTTAGATTGATCAGCTTCCGTTCCTGTGGCTTGACTCTCATCAATCATGCCATACTTACGCAGGAAGCGTTCCACTCGTCCTTCTGTGTCAATAATCTTTTGAGTTCCAGTATAGAATGGGTGGATTCCAGACCAGATATCAACGTGCAGTGATGGCTGAGTGCAACCCACTTTCATAACGACTTCGCCGTTACAGATCACTTCAGCTTCAGGATACCATTCGGGATGAATATCAGGTTTAGGCATGGTTTAAGCTACCAAGTCAAAATCAACAAATTTTACTTTCTTTCTATTATAGCCATAATTGGCTCCGGACAAGCCGAGTCACAAAATCTAATCAATTGAGATTCTGCACTCACCTGGGTATTGGCCATAGTACCACCCCCTGTCTAGGATAGTTTACACGATCGCTTAGAGGGTGGATTGATAGCCAAAACTCTCTAGCGTTTCGAGTATTGGGGAGCTTTACGAGCCTTCCGCAGACCGTATTTTTTCCGCTCTTTAGCACGAGGATCACGGGTTAGATAGCCTTCTGCTTTCAGTGGTTGCCGATTATCAGGACTTAACTCGCATAAAGCACGAGCCACCCCTAAGCGGATCGACTCAGCTTGACCTGTCAGACCGCCACCTTGGACATTTACCAGAACATCGTAATCATTTTCTAGCCCTAAAGTTTCTAAAGGTGCTTTAGTCGCCGAAAGATAGCTGCTGTTAAATTGCAGATACAATTCGCCCTCGCGACCATTAATAATTACCTGGCCACTGCCCGGAACTAAACGCACACGAGCGATCGCTGATTTCCGGCGACCCGTACCCCAGTAAACTGCTTTACCTGTATCTATAGCCTGCATTATTTACCTCCTGTCGGAATTGTGTCAATTTTCAGCACTTCAGGTTCTTGGGCCTGATGCGGATGAGTTGGACCCGAATAAACTTTTAGCTTTGTAAATAGTTGACGGCCCAACGCATTTTTGGGAAGCATTCCCTTAACTGCTTTCTCAATAATTCGTTCCGGGACTCGGCTTTGCAGTTGATCAAAAGTCTCTGTCTTCATCCCTCCCGGTCTACCCGAGTGGCGACGATAGATTTTTTGCTCCCCTTTTTTGCCAGTTACTGCCACTTTGTCAGCGTTAACCACGATCACAAAATCCCCTGTATCCATGTGGGGGGTGTAAGTGGGTTTATTTTTGCCACGAATGATTTGAGCAATTTCCGTAGCCAGGCGGCCCAGTCTTTGATCCGCCGCGTCAATGACGTACCATTTGCGTTCAATCGAGTCAACCGGCGGCAGATAGGTTTTAGTCATCATGATCTTGCAGTTCTCCTAAGTTAATGGTGATTGTGGTTCAGTTTTTCCTAGGATAAATTTAGGAAAAGTATCGAACCAGATATCAGGAGTAAAGGGGAAATTCGGATAGCCTACCCGTAGCAGGCATAACCCCTGGGGAGGGGCTGCCGATTTGACAATTTCCCGACGTTCGTTGACCCAGATATCTTGGAAGTTTTCTAGCGATCGCTCCTTAGCCCCCACCTGTACCAGCAGCCCCACCAGTAATCGCATCATTCCATACAGAAATCCGCTCGCTTGAACTTCAATATGAATAAATGCTTCCCTCCGCCAACATTCCACATCCTGGACATCCACCCAAGCATGGGGGCGACTAGAACCAGCTCGTTGGAATGCTGATAAATGGTGATAGCCCAGTAATGGTTTAAGAGCTGCCAACATTAGGGTTTCATCCAAACGCTGATGATAGTAGTGCCAGCTAAACCCACGGACAAACAAGTTAGGTCGAGCATCCGTGTACAGGCTATAGCGATAGCGTCGCCATTGAGCGTCAAACCTGGCGTGCCAATCGCTGGGCACAGGAGCAGATGCCCTAATCAGCACATCTGCCGGCAATCGGCCATTGAGAATAGTTGCCCACCGATAGGCAGGAATATGGGCTGGGGCATCAAAATGAGCCACCTGCGCTGCTGCATGAACTCCAGAGTCCGTCCGGCCTGCTGCATGGAGGGGGACACGCTCCTGCTTTAACACCTTGCTAATAGCTGTTTCTATGTCCTCCTGAACCGTGCGCTGATTGGGTTGACGCTGCCATCCGTGGAAGTGGGTTCCATCGTATTGGATAATCAGAGCAATGCGCTGTTTATCAGTCATCGACAATCCGCCTTCCCTTGAGTTCAGCTCCCGTCCCCAACTCCCTGACAATCGCTCTAAACCAGCTCAATGATTGCCATTTCCGAGTTATCTCCCCGGCGAGGAACCGTTCGCACAATGCGAGTATATCCCCCTTTACGGGAGCCATAGCGCTGGGCTGCCCCTTCAAACAACGCATGAACCAGTTGTTTGTCATAGATATAGCCCATCGCTTGGCGGCGAGAGGCTAGGGAGCCATCTTTGGCCAGAGTAATCATCCGTTCTACTTCAGAGCGCACAGCTTTAGCTCGTGCTTTAGTCGTAGTTACCCGACCGTGACGGATGAGTTCAGTAGTCAGCGATCGCAAAAGAGCTTTTCGCTGGTCCGCAGGTTTACCAAGTTGATGAATACGACAACGATGACGCATGACAAATTATTTAGATAAGTTACTTAGATTTAGTTCCGAAACCAGCCATAAACAGGTATTCACAACTCACCCCGAGCCGTGAGCCTCTATGGCACTACCAGCCTCAAGATTTAGCAGCTCGCTCTTTAGGTAAAGTAATTCCTAGGCGATTTTGGAGAGCTTCGATCACCTCTTCAGCAGACTTTTGACCGAAATTTTTGATCTCTAGGAGATCTTCCTCCGTATAATCTCGTAAGTCCGCCACCGAGTTGATTTGCGCTCGTTTGAGGCAGTTATAAGCCCTAACCGAAAGTTGTAGCTCCTCAATGGGGATCTGGCTGGTAGGATCGATATCATCCCTTTGATCGCTCGTAATTGATTCTAGGTTGATATCTTTCAGGGCACCGAATAGGTCCACCAAAATCGCCGCCGCTTGACTGATAGCTTCTTGGGGAGTCAAACTACCACTGGTCCAGATTTCCAACGTTAGCCGATCTTTCTCTAAAGATCCGCCATCGCGGGCATCTTCTACAGTGTAGTTTACCTTCCGCACCGGCATGAAAATTGCATCAATTTGGAGAAAATCCAAAGCCGCAGAATCATCCCGATGTCTATCAACCGCTCGATACCCTGTCCCCTTTTCAATCTGACATTCCATCTCCAGAGTTGCCCCCGGGGATAAGGTAGCAATATATTGATTTTTATCGACTACCTCCACTTCCGAGGGTAAATCGAAATGGCCGACTGTTACGGTTGCTGGACCTTGCACCAAGAGACGGCCAATTTGCTTCTGATGGGTATGGCTTTTGAGAACTGCTTCTTTCAAATTCAGCATGATCTCTAGGACATCTTCCCGAGCCCCATCAATCGTTGCAAATTCGTGGTTAACCCCAGCAATTCTGACCGCCGTAATGGCAGTCCCTTCTAAATTTGACAGCAGCACCCGCCTTAGTGCATTTCCAACGGTTATTCCCTGGCCACGATCTAACGGTCCCAGGACAAATTTGCCATACTGACTACGGTCAGTGCTTATATTGGATTCAATACACTCAATCTTAAACTGCGCCACCGATTGACCTCCGTTCGACTCTTACCCCAAAAATTAGACCTAACCCATTACCAATGAAAAATGAAAAGTATCGGGGATGTAACTTCTCATTTTTCCAAACCTGTTACGGCTTTAGTTTGGGCGCACGCCACCAGGCTTTTTTACACCCTACGACGTTTGGGGGGACGACAACCATTGTGAGGAATTGGGGTGACATCACGAATTAGAGTAATTTCTAGTCCCGCTCCCTGCAATGCTCTAATTGCTGTTTCTCGACCTGATCCAGGGCCGCTGACCATTACTTCAATTTGCCGCATACCTTGGTCGGACGCTCGACGGCCAGCACTTTCAGCCGCCGTTTGGGCTGCAAAGGGAGTTCCTTTTTTGGCTCCCTTAAATCCTGTAGACCCGGCCGAGGCCCAAGATATTACTTCCCCGTTTTGATCCGTAATACTAACAATCGTGTTGTTGAACGTAGACTGAATGTAAGCCACCCCGTTGGGGACATTCCGTTTTTGCTTTTTGGGTCCAGTTTTTTTAGTTTGTCGCGCCATAGTTGTCTCTTTAACGACCTATTGAGTTGATTAACTGCCTACTGAATAATTGATTAATACAGTTGGCCCGTGCAAAGCCTCTCCATATACTATTTCTTGGAGGCAGCTTTTTTCTTACCTGCTACAGTTCGGCGAACTCCACGCCTGGTTCTGGCATTAGTTCTAGTCCGCTGACCCCGAACCGGTAATCCCATTCGGTGACGACGACCACGATAAGTACCAATATCCATCAAACGCTTAATGCTCATCGCTTCTAAGCGTCGCAGGTCTCCTTCTACTTGGTAGTTGGTTTGGATTACAGAACGTAAAGCTGCTACGTCCGCATCACTCAAATCCTTAACTCGGGTGTCGGGGTTGACACCTGTCTCCGCTAAGATTTCTTTGGACCGAGATAATCCAATTCCATAGATATAGGTCAGACCAATCTCGACACGCTTATCGCGTGGAAGGTCTACTCCGGCTATCCGTGCCACGTTTTTTTCTCCCTAATAATCGTGCTGTGCCAAAATTAATTACAGTGCTTAGTGACTGAGCTGCCGTGATCGGTCATAATAACAGTCATTAACTTCCTTTGACGAGGGTATCACTGGCTTGGGTTCACGGGATACTTGATTTAGGTTTCCCGCTACTTTCCTTTTTTACCGGTCTGTGTACAATAGACATCAACAGTTAAGATGGGTAGGGTGCGCCAGAAGAATCAATAATAATTGAATATGCGTCATTATGGCTATCTGACGCGCTTTACTACCCTCATCCTAACTATCCTTGTCTTTGCTTATGTTTGGGATTCGAGCAAATCACCATCACCCGCCCTCGACGGCGAATGACGCGACATTTTTCACAAATTTTCTTCACTGATGCTCTAACTTTCATGTCAACCTCATGGGAGTTTGGAAACCACTAGATTTAGCTGGCCGATTACAATTTTATGGATCATGAATTGCTCTAGCCCTACTGGGGCAGAAAGACAGAGGTGCTGTATCTTTCTATGGTTAGCCTGATTTAGGCTCTTTTCAGCACAAAGTTAGTTTGCTACTATGGTGTTACTGGTCGGCGGTACTTTCCCCAGAGTATTATTTGACAACTACGCCCTACGCCCAGGTAGTCCCGTTGTTGATTTTTAACTCTTTGGTTTGAGTGCTTGAGATTAGCGACCCCCCTATACCCTAGGAAATTCAACTATTGTCCATAACTTAGTTCCCCGGAAACATGGCTGTTCAACAGTCATATTTTTACAGGGGGGTGCTGACGCTATATAGAACGACACTAACTACTAATAGTAGTTTACAACAAATTCTTAATTATACCACAGGCTAAAAATTTTCAGCCAGGATTGAGGTAAATCAACCTGGAGCGATTCAGCGATGAGAGGAACCTATTTCTTTTTTAGTCGATAGGTGATCCGACCTTTGCTGAGATCGTAGGGGGTTAATTCTACCTTGACGCGATCGCCCGGTAGAATTTTAATGTAGTTGCGCCGGATTTTACCCGAAATGTGTGCTAGTACATTAAAACCATTGTCAAGATCGACTCTAAACATGGCGTTGGGAAGGGACTCGGTCACAGTTCCTTCCATTTCTATTAAGTCTTGTTTAGACAAACTGTTAGTTCCTCAATTCGGTAAATAAACCCCCCAGTAGGCGACTAAAATCATCCAACCAGGTAGAATTGCGTCCGGGCATGGGCCTGAGCGTGTTAACATATCTTATCAAAATCTGGTAATCATCTATGAAATCAACACAAATGACTAAGCCAGGATGAGAACCGCCGGGGGGAGATTTTGTTCCCAGATTGGTGAACCTGGATTCTCCATGCCAATAATTAGCTGGTAATTACCTCTTTTAAACTATCGGTTACTTCTTCCATAGAGCGATCGCCATTGATATGATGCAGTTGGTTACGGCTGCTGTAAAATTCAATCAACGGAGCCGTCTGTTCCCGATAAACCTGAAGGCGATGCAGAATCGTTTCTTCATGGTCATCTTCACGACCCCGCACCAGCAATCGTTTCAGGATGACATCATCTGGAACCTCTAAGTTAATGACCCAGACGTGATCTTTATCTGGAATTTTGCCCGTTTTCTCATCAACCGCCAACAAATGCTCTTGGACAAACTGAGCCTGGCTGACATTACGAGGGAACCCATCGAGAATCCAACCCGTTTCAGCATCAGGCTCAGATAAGCGATGAGTGACCATATCCAAAATCAGTTGATCCGGAACCAAATCACCCAGATCCATATAGGTTTTAGCCTGTTGACCTAGGGTAGTTTGCTTAGAGACATGATCCCTCAAAATCTCTCCAGTAGAAATGTGAGGAATTTTCATAATCTGAGCCATACGAGCCGCTTGGGTTCCCTTTCCCGAACCAGGCGGCCCCAAAAAAATCAATTCCCGCATTATTTTTTCACCATCCCTTCATATCTTTGAGAAATTACATAGGTCTGAACCTGCTTGGCGGTATCAATAGCAACCCCAACCAGAATCAGTAGAGAAGTAGCACCAAAGCCTCGGAAAGTAGGAACTCTGGTAGCGCTTTCCACGACAGTAGGAATAATTGCTACTAAACCCAAGAAAACCGCTCCCAAAAAGGTTAAGCGATTCAGAACCCGCTCAATATACTCACTGGTGGCGCGACCTGGACGAATTCCGGGGATACTAGCTCCCATTTTCTTCAAGTTCTGAGCCATATCTACGGGATTCATAATTAAAGAAGCGTAGAAATAGCTAAAGAACAGAATCATCAGCAAGTAAAAGGCAATATAGACCCAAGGAGCAGGTCCTCCGGGACTCAGATAAGTAGAAATTTGTACCAGAATCGGATTATTAGCAAACTGGGAGATAGAAGCCGGAAGAATCAAAACTGCCGAAGCAAAGATAATCGGCATCACCCCGCCTTGATTTAGACGCAAAGGCAGATAGCTACTTTTTTCGCGATAGAGTTTGCGACCCACTTGGCGGCGAGCCGAAACAATAGGAATACGACGGGTTCCCTCTTGTACAAAAACAATCCCAACAATCATGGCTAGGAAAATCAATAACAAGATCACAACTCGTCCTACAATAGCGCTATCACCACTTTGAGCCAATTCAATGGTACTGCCCAAGGATTGGGGTAGAACTGCCACAATGTTGATAAAAATGAGCAGGGAAGCGCCATTACCGATACCCCGTTCTGTAATCAGTTCCGATACCCACATGACAAACATAGATCCAGCAGCCAGAGCCAGGACTACTTCAGCCATAACTATGAACTGTGGTTGATTGGGATTTTGAGCAAAGGGACTGACCCAAATGGCAATACCAATACTTTGCAATATCGCCCACCCCAAAGCCACATAGCGGGTAATTTGGGATATTTTCCGCCGTCCGGCTTCCCCTTCGTTTTTTTGCAAATCTTCTAAAGTGGGGAGAGCCGCCGTCATCAATTGCATGATAATGGAGGCGTTAATATAGGGTAGAATTCCCAGGGCAAAAATACCCAGGGCTGAAAATCCACCCCCGGAAAATAGGTCCAGAAAACCGATAAAGGGGGTGTTTTGAATGTTTTGGCTAAATGCTTGCCGATCAATGCCTGGGATAGGCAGGAACACGCCCAAACGGACTAGAATAAGCAGACCAATGGTTACGAGAATACGACCCCGTAAACCAGCAGCCTGAGCCATCTGCATAAATGTTTCCTGTGCAGTTGGCGTTTTTTCTCGACTGACGACCATGAAGGACTACCTCTTGAAAACACTATTGGGAATGTACAGAGCAAGCTAATGCTTAACCTTCCGGGCTGGTGTTTCTGGCTCCTAAGACTTCACAACTTCCCCCGGCTGCTTCAATTTTAGATCGAGCGCTTTGGGTGAAGGCTGCTGCTTTAACCTGAAGTGCCACATTTAGTTCTCCATCTCCCAAAATCTTGAGCGGTCCACGGTCAGTGGTAATAATTCCGGCCGCAATTAGAGAGGATAGAGTTACTTCGCTGTTGGCACTCAGAGAATCCAGACGACCCACATTAATGGTAGTGTACTGTTTTCGGTTGATCAGAGGAAAGCTTTTTAATTTAGGTAGTCGTCGATAGAGGGGGTTTTGACCTCCTTCAAATCCGGGTCGGGTGCTGCCACCGGAACGCGATTTTTGACCACGCATTCCTTTTCCACAACTAGCACCTTGTCCGGCAGAAACCCCACGACCAAGGCGACGGCGACGTTTTTGGGAGCCAGCTTTGGGCTTGGCGTCTTGTAATCTCATGGTTGTCTCAGTGCAGTGTAATTAATGGGTTATCAGTGAGAGGCAATTTAGGAATTGCCCCGATAGTCCAATTCAGATTAAGCATAAAGCTGTTCGATGGGGATACCCCGTTCTTTGGCCACATCGGATAGAGTCCGCAATCCTGATAAAGCATTAATGGTGGCGCGGGCGTTATTAAGGGGATTACTAGAGCCTAGCTGTTTAGCTAGAACGTTTTTAACCCCGGCTAGTTCTAGCACGGTGCGGACAGCTCCCCCAGCGATTACCCCTGTACCTGGGGCCGCAGGTCTAACAATAACTTGAGCGCCACCTCCCACACCATTGGCGGGGTGAGGTAGAGAGTTAGATTTGGTTAGGGGAATCTCGACGACATTTTTGCGGCCATCGGCGACACCTTTTTTAACGGCTCCGATAACATCTGCTGCTTTCCCGACACCGACACCAACCTGACCTTTTTCGTTACCAACGATAACAATGGCACGGAAGCTCAGTTTTTTACCGCCCTTAACTACTTTAGTTACACGGCGAATTTGAACGACCCGTTCTTGCCATTCGGATTCTTTTTCTTTGGTGCGAGTATTTTTTTTCCGACGTTGCTGTTCTGCCATACTTTTAGTTCCTGATTGTTAAGGGCAATTATAAATTGCCCGTCAGCTTATTAAAATTCTAACCCGGCCTCTCTAGCTGCGTCTGCCAAGGCTTTAACGCGGCCATGATAGATGTAACCTCCCCGGTCAAAGACGACGCGCTCAATTCCTTTGGATAGGGAGCGTTGAGCGATTAGTTGACCAACTTTAACAGAGGCATCACAGGTGGCCCCGGTTTTCAAGTCAGCAGTTATTTCGGGGTCTAAGGTAGAGGCGGCAACTAAGGTGTGTTGCTGGCTATCGTCAATCACCTGCACATAGATGTGCTTGTGAGAGCGAAACACAGCCAATCTAGGACGCTCTGAAGTTCCTAGGACTTTGCGCCGAACTCGACGGTGACGGCGCTGACGGGAATCGTTACGAGTAAGTTTCATGATCTATTTTTTCCCTGCCTTACCAGCTTTACGTCTGACTTGTTCTCCGGCGTAGCGAATGCCTTTACCTTTATAGGGTTCTGGGGGTCGCACGGCGCGAATTTTAGCGGCCATGTTGCCGACAAGTTCTTTATTAATTCCGCTAACAATGACATTGGTGTTATTTTCAACGGCTACGCTGCAACCTTCTGGGGGAACCATTTCCACCGGTTTGCTGTAGCCGACATTTAAGATCAGGTTTTTACCTTGAACCTGAGCCCGATATCCCACGCCTTGGATTTCCAGTCGCCGTTCAAATCCTTGGGAAACTCCATCCACCATGTTGGCTACCAGGGTGCGACAGAGACCATGACGCTGACGGGCGACGAGGGATTCATCCCGACGCTTAACGATTAGTGTGTCTCCTTCGAGGGAGAGGATAACTTCGTTGGGTAATACGCGGGAAAGCTCCCCTTTTGGTCCTTTGACGGTGACTTTTTGGCCGTCTAAGGTTAGGGTAACTTTGGCGGGAATCGGAATTGGACGCTTACCAATTCTAGACATAATCCTTGTTTAATGGTCGATGAGCAGTGTTTAGGGGTGCAGGAGATAGGTGGCTGTGGGTAATGGATTTACCACACATAGCAAAGCACTTCTCCGCCTAAGCCCTGAAGGCGGGCTTCTCGGTCGGTCATTACCCCACGGGAGGTAGAAATGATCGCAATTCCAATTCCACCTAAAACGCGGGGGAGTTCTTTGCGGTTTTTGTAAACGCGCAAACCTGGACGGCTAACTCGTTTAAGGGTGCGGATAGTAGGGGTGCGGGTTTTGGTGTTGTATTTTAGTGAAACCACTAAATGCTTTTTGACCCCAGCACCTGCTTCTTCAAAGTTGGCAATAAAGCCTTCATCCTGAAGGACTTTGGCAATACTGCGGGTCATTTTGGTGGATGGAATTTCTGTGGTTTGATGCCGCGCCATGCAAGAGTTGCGGATGCGCGTTAACATATCTGCAATAGTGTCGTTCGTCGCCATAGTTGTCTCGTTATTTTACTGCCTCAGTTCTCCCGGAAGGGCATTCCCATTTCTTTAAGTAAGGCACGCCCTTCTTCATCTGTCTGGGCTGTGGTAACAATTGAAATATCCAGACCTCGAATTTGATCGATGCGATCGTAGTCGATTTCAGGGAAGATCAGTTGTTCTTTGACTCCCAGACTGTAGTTACCCCGACCGTCAAAACTTTTGGGACTAATGCCACGAAAGTCTCGAATGCGAGGTAGGGCTAGGTGAATTAGACGTTCCATAAAGGCATACATCCGATCGGAACGAAGTGTCACCATTACCCCTACGGGCATTCCTTGACGGATTTTAAAGCCGGCGATCGCTTTTTTAGCGCGGGTCACTACTGGTTTTTGTCCGGTAATAATCGCCAATTCATTAACTGAAGATTCTAGGGCTTTGGCATTTTGGGATGCTTCACCCAGTCCTCGGTTAATCGTAACTTTAACAACCTTGGGAACCTGATGGATGTTCTCATATTTGAACTGTTCCATCAATTTAGGAACGATGGTTTCCTGATAGGTAGTTTTGAGTGGAGATGTCATAGTTGCTGTCTGTCCTAGATACATTCCCTGGGCTTGGTCAGGGATAATAAAAACGAGTTTTTAACAGAGTCCACCTGTCCAGTCAGGGCGGTTTTTCAACCCACCCCGGGGGAGAAAGTGTGCTATTGATTAATCAATAACTTCCCCGGTTTTTTTGAGCATTCTGACCTTGCGCCCGTCTTCCGTAAAGGTGTATGAAACACGACTGGCGACTTTTTCTTTGGTCGAATACAGCATCACATTAGAACTGTGAATAGGAGCTTCAAAGTTGACAATACGGCCGCCCTCACCCTCTTGTTGAGGTTTAACGTGCTTGGTACGGACATTAACATCTCTGACAACCACTTTACTTAATTTAGGTAAAGTGGATATCACCTCTCCAACTTTTCCTTTATCTCGTCCAGCAATTACCTGAACAGTATCCCCTTTTTTGACGTGCATTTTGTAGCCCCGGGGCGGAGCCAATTTGCGCTGACGCTTGGGCATAGTTTAGAGTACCTCCGGTGCAAGGGAAACAATTTTGGTGAAATTTTTGTCCCGCAGTTCCCGTGCCACAGGTCCAAATACACGGGTTCCCCTGGGGTTGCCATCCTGGTTAATGATCACGGCTGCATTATCGTCAAAGCGAATACTCATACCGCTATCTCGGCGTAGTCCTTGGCGACTGCGAACAATCACAGCTCGAACGACATCGGATTTTTTGACGGTCATGTTGGGAATTGCATCTTTAACCACAGCGATGATCACATCACCAATAGTGCCGTAGCGACGATTTCCCCCACCCAGGACGCGGATACACATAAGTTTGCGTGCGCCGCTGTTATCTGCCACATTAAGTATGGACTGCTGTTGAATCATGGTATTTCGCGGTTATAGCGTAATTTGGGGTTCAAGATAAACAGAAACAGGTGAGAATTACTGGTTAGTTTTGTTGATAATTTCAACTACGTTCCAGCGTTTAGTGCGACTCAGGGGGCGGGTTTCCCGAATCCGAACCCGATCGCCTTCTTGACAAGTATTTTCCTCATCGTGGGCTTTATACCGTTTGGTATTCACCACAATTTTTCCATATTTAGGGTGAGGGGAGCGGTTTTCAATAGCTACCACCACAGTTTTTTGCATTTTATTGCTGACGACTACGCCAACTCTTTCTTTAACTGCCATGATTGTGAGAAATGAAAGATCAATGATTGTTGCTGATACATGAGAAAGGCTCTATTAAGAGTCATAAACAAGGGCGATCGAATCTACTTAGGAATTAGGGATAACTAAGCCGGATTCTGATTTTTGAGTTGTCGTTCCTTTTCCACGGTCAGTAACTGTGATAATCGATGTCGGGTGTGTCTAATTTCATGAGGTTTTTCCAAGCGTCCTGTAGCTTTCAGGAGGCGCAGATTAGCGAGTTGTTTTTTAATTTCCAGGATTTGCTCAGACAGGTCATCATCATTTAACTGTCGGGCATCTTCAATTTTAGGAAGAGCCATAATTATTTCCTCGGTACAATTAGCGGGCAGTTTTGCGGGTTAATGTGATTAGTAGAGGCAGGAGCCGAGCCAGACCTTACTAGGATTGTGAATCTTCCCGTGTGAGAAACTTAGTTTTAATCGGGAGTTTAAAGGAGGCTAGGCGCATAGCTTCGCGGGCGACCTCTTCAGAAACACCGGCAATTTCAAACATGATGCGTCCAGGTTTGACAACAGCGACCCAGTATTCTGGGGCACCTTTACCGGAACCCATACGGGTTTCTGCGGGACGCATAGTGACAGGTTTATCAGGGAATACACGAATCCAGATTTTCCCACCCCGGCGAATATAACGAGTCATTGCCCGACGGGCTGCTTCAATTTGGCGGGAGGTAATCCAAGAGGGTTCAAGGGCTTGTAGGGCAAAATCACCAAAGTTGATATTGTTGCCGCGAGTTGCCTGACCCCGCATTCGACCCCGCTGTTGTTTGCGGAATTTAGTTCTTCTTGGGCTTAACATGATCGCAAATAGTAGTGAGTGGAGTTAATGGGACAGAGGTCTACCCGACAGGGAGATAAGTCTTAGGGTGTGGGTTATCAACCTACCCAGATCGCGCCTACTAGAACTTTTTATGTATCACTAGAGCGGTCATCATACTTTTGCCGTCTGGGTGTACGGCGGCTTTTCGGCGCTCTTGTATTAGGTGCGGGGGTTTCTTCCTGACCGGGAATAATTTCTCCCTTAAACACCCAAACTTTGACACCGAGGATGCCGTAAATAGTGAGAGCGGTGCAATAGGCATAGTCAATATCAGCTCGTAAGGTGTGTAGGGGAACACGACCTTCACGGGTCCACTCAGTCCGAGCAATTTCTGCTCCGTTTAAGCGACCACTGACCTGGATTTTAATGCCTTCAATGCCAGCTTTTTGGGCGCGAGTAATAGCTTGGCGGACAACTCTACGGAAGGAAACCCGTTTTTCAAGTTGGGCTGCGATATTTTCAGCAATGAGGGTAGCATCGGCATCAACCCGGGATACTTCCACAACGTTAATGCGGATCTGGCGATTACTGCCGAGTTCTTTCTGAAGTCCTTGGCGGAGGGAGTCAATTCCGGTACCACCACGGCCAACGACCACACCTGGTCTAGCGGTCAGCACTTCCAGGTCAATTTGATCAGCTTTGCGTTCAATGCGAACATCTGAGATGCCAGCATTGCTGAGATTTTTCTGAATGTACTGACGGATGGTGTAGTCTTCCTGCAAAAGTTGCGGATACTGACCAGCATCAGCAAACCAGCGAGATTTGTGTTCTTGGGTAACTCCAAGGCGGAAACCAATTGGATGTATTTTTTGTCCCATAGCAGCTTAATAATTTAGTCTGTACGACAGGTAATGGGTAATGGGTAATGCTAATCTTCCCTATTCCCTATTCCGCAGGGGCGACTGTCACGGTAATGTGACAGGTAGGTTTGCGAATGGGATAAGCTCGACCTTGGGCGCGAGGGCGGTAGCGTTTCAGGCTTGGTCCCGCGTCGGCGAAGGCTTGGGAAACGATCAGAGTGGCCGGGTCTAAACCCTGGTTATGTTCAGCGTTAGCAACAGCCGATCGCAGAACTTTCAAGACAGGAGTACAGGCGCGGTAGGGCATAAACTCCAGGATAATCAGGGCTTCGCGATAGCTACGTCCGCGAATTTGATCAAGTACCCGCCGGACTTTCAAGGGGGACATTCTTATGTAACGAGCGATCGCTTTTACTTCTGATGTAGTGCTAACTGCCATAGGTTTCTCCTTGATTCAGGCGTGATGTAGGTGTGGGGGGGGGGTCGGTCAACAATGCGGGCGCTTTCTCCCTTCGCAAGTTTTTCAAAACACTGGTGGGGAATTAGGTTTCACAAAAGAACCCGCCCCTACTGTTTTTTCGTCAAAAACCGCAGAACCCGCCGCCACTCCACCGTCAATCAGGCGAGGGATGCGCCACTTATCGGCGGGCTTTTTTATCACTTTTAGCGTGACCCCGGAATGTCCGAGTGGGAGCAAATTCTCCCAATTTATGTCCCACCATTTGTTCATTGACAAATACGGGGACGTGCTGACGGCCGTTATGAACAGCGATAGTATGACCAACCATTTGGGGAACAATGGTGGAGGAGCGCGACCAAGTTTTGATCACTTCCTTACGATTGTCAGCGTTGAGTTTTTCGATTTTGACCAGCAGATGATCGGCCACAAATGGACCTTTTTTTAGCGATCGAGACATGGTATATGTTTAGGATTGCAATGATTCGCTCTTTAGTCGGCGGTTGATTAGCTCTGACGGCCACCTTTGCCTCGTTTCGAGGATTTCCGACGGCGGCGGACAATTAAAGCTGTGCTGCGTTTTTTCTTGTTTCTAGTTTTAGCTCCCAGGGCTGGTTTACCCCAAGGCGTAACCGGACCACTGCGACCAATAGGGGCGCGTCCTTCACCACCACCGTGGGGGTGATCAACCGGGTTCATGACACTACCGCGCACGGTGGGACGTTTACCGAGCCAGCGATTACGTCCAGCCTTACCAATGCTGATATTTCTGGCATCCACATTGCCCACCTGTCCAATGGTGGCATAGCAACGGGCGGGGATTTTCCGTTGTTCACCCGATGGCAGTTTCAGGGTGACATAATCCCCTTCTTTAGCCATAACCTGAGCGGAGGCTCCGGCTGCTCTTACCATTTGTCCACCCTTACCGGGAATCATTTCCACGTTGTGGATTGATGTTCCCAAGGGAATTTTGGATAGGGGTAGGGCGTTGCCCACTTCAATGGGGGCATCAGGTCCAGATACAATCACCGTCCCGACAGCCAAGCCTACAGGGTGGAGAATATAGCGTTTTTCGCCATCCACATAGTTAAGTAGGGCAATTCTAGCGTTACGGTTGGGGTCGTATTCAATCTCAGCGACTTTAGCGGGCACATTATGTTTATCCCGGCGAAAGTCAACAATCCGATATAGTTTTTTATGTCCACCACCCCTATGGCGGCAGGTAATGACACCGCGATTATTACGACCTTTAAGGCGGTGTTTAGAGAGGGTTAGAGATTTTTCTGGCTCGGATCTAGTAATTTCTGTAAATTCCGAGACAGTATGTTGGCGTGTGCTTGGAGTATAAGGTCGGTAGAAACGAATTGCCATATAGTCGATCCTCTGTCTGTTTCTGTGGAAGTTAGAGATCTAGATTTCCGGATAGGGCCAGAAAACTCGATCGCTGTAATGTCGGTGTTCAAGAATTACCCGGGTCAAGGTGGGTCACTATATACCCGATATGTGCTACGCACAGGGGCGCAAGCGATCGCATTTTTTTATAGGTATTCAGAATGCGGCCAACCCCCGTTGTACCCGACACCATTAGACTTCAGGGAAGAGGACTTTTCTCAAGGCTTCCCCGTCTTCGAGGGTAACGATCGCCCTTTTATAGCGGGGTTTATACCCAACGAAACGGCCGACCCTACGTTGTCGCCGGGGAGGATTCTGGGTATTAACACTCAGAACCTTAACCGGAAATAGCAGTTCAACTGCCGCTTTAATAGTTGGTTTATCCGCCCTAGGATCGACATCAAAAGTAAACTGATTTAGCTCCATTTGAATTGTGGCTTTTTCAGTTACAATTGGTCGTCGGATCACATCAGCTAAATCACGGGTTTGAAACTCAGTCACCATAAACCTCCTGAATTTTCGCCAGGGCATTAGCAGTGGTTACTATTTTGTCTGCTGCCAGAACATCATAGACATTCAAGCTATCTGCCAGACAAATTCTCATTTTCTCCACATTCCGACCCGACAAATAGACATTTTCCTGTTTTTCAGGTAGTACCAGCAGCACTTTAGCGGATGATGAAACTCCCCAACGTTCCAAAGCCGCCGTCAAGTCTTTAGTTTTCGGGCGTGGCAGTTGGGTAACAAATTCTTCCACCACCACGATATCGTCTACCCGACTCTGAAACGCCGTTCTCAAAGCCAACCGACGTTCTTTGCGGTTCATTTTAACGCTGTAATCTCTCGGCTTCGGCCCAAAGATCACACCACCACCGCGCCATAGTGGAGAACGAATCGAACCTGCCCGCGCCCGTCCTGTTCCTTTTTGTCTCCAGGGTTTACGGCCACCGCCCCGCACTTCCGAGCGAGTTTTAGTGCTGGCTGTTCCCTGTCTAGCTGCTGCCTGCTGACGTACTAAGGCTCTATGGACGATGTGGGAGGCATTTTCTTCTTTAGCAACTTTCAGTTCCAGGGTCGTCTGTCCGACTTCTTCCCCGTCCCAGTTGCGAATTATACAGTCAACCATTTTTCCCCCTGTCTTCTCTCTACTTGCCACCCACCAGGTTGGCTGGTTTGATATTAAGCAAGCCACCGGTTTTGCCGGGGATTGATCCTTTAATTAGCAACAGGTTCCTTTCTAGGTCAACCCGCACGATTGTCAGTTTCCTAGTGGTAATCTGTTTCCCGCCATAACGTCCGGCCATTTTTTTGCCGGGATAAACGCGGCCTGGTGTGGTTCCGGGTCCGATGGAACCTGGTAGGCGGTGGTTTTTGGAACCGTGAGCCATTGGTCCGCGTCGGAAGTTATTACGTTTTTGGTTTCCCGCAAAACCTCGACCCATGCTAATGCCTGTCACATCGACTATTTGTCCGGGTTCAAAGGCATCTACCTTGACTTCCTGACCTAGTTCAAAGTTATCGGTACTTTCTAGCCGATATTCTTTAAGGTGACGAACTAAGGGGCTGTTGGATTTGGTTAGGTGTCCCTGTTCAGCATGGCTGAGGTATTTATTAACCTCTTTATCTGGGGATTTGCGGGTGTTTAATTTGCGGGTTTTGTTAGGAACTTCACCATAACCTAGCTGGATGGCCGTATAGCCATCGGTGGCTTCGGTCTTCACTTGGGTGATTGTGCATGGCCCGGCTTGAACTACGGTGACGGGAATCGCTTTTCCGGTCTCTGTGTCAAATACCTGAGTCATGCCTAGCTTGGTGCCGAGGATACCTACAGACACTTAAACTGGCCTCTCTTTTCTACGCATTACAATAGGGCGGAATTTTCCACTGACTAAATCATGGTTAACCCGCCAGTTAACGATGCTTGTGGCATCATAATTTAAACCCGATTTTGGGCAGACAAACCCACCGTCTCTCCGGCTTAGGCGCTAGGATAGACGTGCGTGGTTGCCTGGAAGTATATTCAGGCTATCAACTTGTTTAAGCTGTTCCCAGACTGAAGCCTAAGCCTCAGTGCGGCCCGATGTCGCTAGGACTTGAGCAGATATCTACTCAGTATCCGTTGATTTTGTTGCTCAGGGTCAAACTAGCATCAGGTTTGACCGAGTTTACTGTTAGCGCTTGGCAATTTCGGCGAAGCTGCTGTAGCTTAGAGCCATTGATGTCATAGGAGAATTCCTAACTAAGTAGTTGCCTATGCTTGGCAAATCCTATAGGTTAGCTATCCTTACGCCAACAGTTATACTGCAATTTGATCACGATTCTTGATTGTATGTGATATCTGTGCTTTCGTCAAGTCTATTTTTAACATTTATGTTTTGGCTCAATCGGCGATCGCCTGAAAGGGGAATGGTGGGAGTTATGGTGGTGATGGGTTGTTGCGGAAATTAAACTAAGGAAGTAGGGTAGGGTAGTTCACGGATTGGGGACGCTGGCCATGAGTCAATTAACAGTTGTAGCGAGAATCAAAGCTAAAGCCGGAGTACAAGAGAAAGTTCATCAGGAGTTACGGAAACTCATTCCGCTGACTTTAGCTGAAAGTGGATGTCTCAATTATGATTTACATCGGTCGATTGATGATCCGACTTTATTTTTGTTTTATGAGAACTGGGAAAGTCGTTTGTTGTGGGAACAACACATGGCGGCGGATCATATTAAAACATTCCGGGAAAATACAGAAGGTTTAATCGAAAAGCTGGATATTGATTTATGGACGCTGGAGGGTAATCTAGGATGAAGTCGTTTAAATCTGTTTTGGCTAGTTGTCTAATTCCCGCCATAGCCTTGTTGACGGGAGATGTGGCGATCGCTCAGACTGTAGAACCGGAGCAATTGACCATTGCTGGCGATCGCACATCAAAACAAGTCCGCCAGCTTTACATTAGAACCGATAGCGCCGTCAGAGATTTACAGGTGCTTCCGTTTGACCTCAGTGGAACTAATGGGGTGTCGGTGTTTCCTGGGGAGGCGATCGCCGCTGGGGAAATGCAGCCAATTCTGGGTAAGGCGAATGAGGTGATTGTACCCGTGGTGTTTAACTTACGCCAGGCTCCTGATAGTGGTGAATTTGTGGGAACTGTGCGGCTAAGTTACTCTGGGGGACAACTGGCGATTCCGGTGACGTTAAGGGTTAAAGACCATTGGTTTTTACCCCTGGTAATGCTGGTATTTGGGACAGGATTAGGAATTGTCATCTCTGCTTATCGCGACGAAGGACGACCGAGAGATCAGATTTTGATGCGGGTAGGACAGCTTTATGCTCAGATGGAAGAAGATCCAGATATCGATAAGGCTAAGGAGTTTAAGGGTCGCATCAATGCTTATTTAGTTGAAGTGAAGATGGAACTTCAGGGGGAACGCTGGGAAGAAGCGGCGCTGATTATTGATCGCGCTGAGGGAACTTGGCGGCGTTGGGTGATGGGAAGGTCTGATTGGTTGGCGCAGTTTGAATATAGCGATCGCCTCAAACAGAAGTTAGAGGATTATGATGCTACCACTACCTTTGTGCGGATGGTAACTTGGGATTTAGATGATGCTCTGAACACTGCGCCAGAGTTGGAAGGTCCGCCTCAATTGCGTCAGAAGTTGGAGGAGATCGCCAAACAAATTAACAGTTATGCTCCTTTAAAAAAGGATATTGAGGAACTACAAAAACGCCTCCCCGTTGAAAGTGATGATGACCAAAAGCCTCTGGCTGCAATTATTCGCCAACTCGATCGCCAGGTTGACCGTTTAACCCCCATGGAGTTACAAAAAGATGAAACTGTCGGTCGTCAGTTAGAACAGCTAAAGGTTCAGGTAGATGAACAAAGTCTGGCTGAGTCGGATTTGGTTTCTAAAGGATTAGGATTTATGTCCGGTTTGTCTTTAGTGGCTCTCCCTCCGGCTACTCATTACAACGCTTCTTGGAGTGAACAAGCAGTGTCGGCTAATTTGCGGATTAGAGCCTTTGTTTGGACGAGTTATGCGTTGGCGGTGGTGCTATTAGCCGGAGCCGGTTTTACTGAGTTATATGTGGCTAATTCGACTTTTGGCGCTAACCCTTCTCGGGACTATTTTACTCTCATGGCTTGGGGTTTTGGAGCCGAGGCTACCAGGGATGCGATCGCTAAGGTGGTTCAGAGTTGGGGTTTACCTGGCTTGAAGTCTTAGGAGTTACTCAATTAGTGAATCAGGGGCAATTTTATCGTAAATTTAGTACCTTTGTTTAGGGTACTAGCTACGTTAATTTCGCCCCCATGAGCTTTGACAATTTGTTGGGCGATCGCCAATCCTAACCCCCAACCACCAGAGGCTTTAGAACGCTTTAGATCCGCTCGATAAAATCGCTCAAACACATGGGGCAATGCTTCAGCAGCAATGCCAATTCCAGTGTCTTCTACTTCCAATATAGCATATTTTTCCGAGTTGTGCAAGTTAATTTTAATCATTCCTCCGGGGGGAGTGTAGCGACCGGCGTTGCTGAGAAGGTTGGTGATCACTTGTTTTAACAAACTGCGATCGGCTAATACGCAAATGGGGGTTAATGGTAGGTTAGTTATTAATTCTAAGGATTGACTTTTCAGGGGAGTTATCCACTCCGAAGCGATCGGGAATATCAGTTGAGTTAAATCAAGTTTTTGTATAGACTCAGGTGCTAGTAAGCCTTCATGTCTGGCGAGAAATAATAAATCACTGACTAAGGAACTCATCTGTTTAGTAGTTTTGACAATGTTTTCTAGTCTTCGATGCAATGATGGGGGGATTTCATCCAAATCCTCTAATTCTAGTAAAGCCACCTGACCATTACTTAATACAGCCGCTAAAGGCGCTCTTAATTCATGGGAAGCATTAGCAGTAAATCTTTGCAGTTGGTCACAGACATTTTCTAACCGTTGATTAGTGATTTTTAAGTTAATCTGACGCTGGGACAATTCTTGTTCTAATTGATAAAACAGATGAATAGTGAACATAGTAGCGATCGCACTAATCACCCCAGAAAAACATAAGAAAATCCAGGTTAATTGTCGATATTCATCTCGATGTTGGATGCGTTCAATTAGTAGTTTTTCTTCATTTTCAGCAAAGATATCAATAGCTTGACGTGCTTGATTCATCGTTTCTTGACCTTTAGCCAGCCAATCATATAAAGACTCAATGGGTACTAAAGTATCATTGCGTCCGCGAATCCTAATTAATTCTTGTTGGAGGATTATTTTTTTTTCAAAATTAGCGATATTTTCATCAATATAAAACCTGACATCTTCCAAGTATTCCAATTGTTCAGCATTGTCTTGTACCAAATCTTGTAAAGTGTCTAAAACTCGAGGAATTATACTTTGAGCATGATGATAACGCTCTAAAAACTCATCTCGTTGAGTCAGTCCATATCCTCTCACTCCAGTTTCTGCATCAAGTAAAGCGTTTAAAAGTTGTTTAGTTTCTAATCTAACATTCTGGGTATGTTGTACCCAAGCCTCGTCTTCAATTATGTTAAATTTTAACCAAGAAAAAGCTAATAATACTACCAATAAAAAACTCACTGGAATCGCTATAATTGCCGTACCTCGCCATCTAATAGGTAGAGATATCCAACGTTTTTGGAGTTTAGTAATTAGCTTAACCATAGATATTTGTAATGTTTAATTATTCGGAGGTTCGAGGCGATAACCCATGCCATAAACAGTTTTAATCCAACTGTCAACTTCTATGGCTGTCAGGGTTTTGCGGAGTCGTTTAACTCTCGCTACTACCGCATTGCTTTCCGGTTCTTCTCCCCATTCCCATAGTGCTTGTTCTATTTGATTATGAGTGAGGACTTGGTGGGGATGACGCATCATATATTCTAATAGTTGAAAGTCGCGGCTTTTCAGCTTTAAGCTATCATTCCCCCATGTTAAAATCATAGTATCGAGATTTAATGATAATCCTTGTACTGCTAAGATATCCCCCACCCAAAGAGGCGATCGCCTTCTTAAAGCTCTAATTCTAGCTAACAATTCTTGTAGGTCTACTGGTTTAACTAAATAATCATCTGCGCCAGCGTCCAGTCCCATAACTTTATCAGCCGTCGTATCTTTAGCTGTCAGCATTAACACCGGTGATGTTTTCCCCATTTGGCGATAATTTTCACATAAAATAATACCATCTTCTCCCGGTAACATCCAATCTAAAATCAACAGATCATAGTCAGTTTCATTCATTAACCACAAGGCGGTTGTGCCATCTTCTACCCCATCAACAATATGTCCATAACGAGTTAAAGCTGCATGAATTGGCTCCCGTTGTTCTGGGTCGTCTTCTACCAATAAAATCCGCATTTGTACTTATACCAAAATAGACTATATATAGTTATTATATTAATAGCTAAATTTTGGCAGCCATGTCAAGCTATCCCCTCCCGGTGAGGGAGAGGACAGGAATTGACGGTAATTAATGCTTATGAACTGCTGTTATCGAGAGCTTTGGGAAGCAGAATTTCGTCTTCTGTAACCACCTGACCAAGGTGGGGGACCCTGTGGATCGCGAATAAAAATCACTTCGCCATTACTGCGAGTAATAGTGAAAGCATCAAAGTCATAGTCATCATATTTACCTGTGACTGTGACCTGTTCTCCGGGTTGTAAATTCAGTTGATGATGGCGCATGGGTCCAGCATCAACAATAATTTGTCCGGTTCCGTCGTCTAAGATAAAGTCATTACCTACCACACTGCGAATTGTACCAGATATAGTAACTCCTGAATGACGCTGTAAATTTTGAATAGAAACTTGTGCATTCGCGGCTGGAACGCCTATAGTTAATAGTGCGGAAGTTAGTAAGGCTGTAATAGTTGCTTTCATAAAGTTTGATGGTGACTGCACTGCCTTACATAGTAAACTGCAAATATGACCAAAAAATGACAGCGGCTAATTGGTGATCAGCATTACAGTTATGATTAACTTGGGTGATAATATTAACTCTAACTACGGGATGATTTAACTATGGCTAAAATTGCTCAAATTGGCTCGGTTTTGGGAGTTGATGAACAAGGCTTTATTATTCGGAAAGCTAATATTGACAAAATTGTGGAACCTTGGCGATCGCTAGTTGATGAAATTGTCACAGCTTATCTTAATCATTGGTCTGACCAAGTTCATAGCATTTATATTCGCGGGTCTGTCGCCGTAGGACAAGCTATTCCCTTGATTTCTGATGTTGATAGTTTCGCCGTCGTTTCCGGGAATTATAAACACTGCGATCGCGCTTGGTTTGATGCTTTTAATCAGCAAGTTAGCCAAAAATATCCCTTCTGTAAGGGAGTCGAATTGTCACCTATTTCAGGCGATCGCTTACGGGATTTTGATGATTATGGTTATGAGGGTTTGCGAATGCTAATTGTCACTCAAGCCGCCTGTGTTTACGGACAAGATATCTCTCCAGAATTGCCAAAGTTTAAGCCTGATATCGATGCGGTTAGTCATGCTTTTGACTTGTCCGAAGATATCCAGGAAGTCAGTTTTGACCTATTATATACAACCCCTCAAAAGCCACCTAATGAACAAACTGCTTATGTTCATAAACTCGGTCAGTGGATTATGAAAAGGATCCTCCGGTCTGGCTTAGAAATTGTCATGGAACGTCATCAATGTTATACCCGTGATTTATATCCTTGTTATCAGATTTTTTCCGAATATTATCCCGCACAACAAACACTCATGTATCAAGCCTTAAATTGGTCAATTAATCCCCTTGATTCACCCCAGCAAATTGTCGATTTTTTGGCAACTTTTGGTTCTTGGTTGGTCGCCGAAATTGATCACGTTTATCCTCCCCAAATTTCTGATGATTTCCTCTTGACAAACTAGCCGACTTGCTCTATTATATTATCATGGGAAAATGTGCCGACATATATAATAGCTTTTCAACCTAAAAGCTGTGATTAATAAACGCCGTTTATGGATGGGAGATAACCAGCAAAATTCCAGCTTTAACCAAACGCGACAGTAGGGGAACAATTTCTGTATCCCAGTCAAAATCTTGTAACCATTGTTGTATGTCTAAGCCACTAAATTCTGTGGATGTAAAAATTTTCTCTAATATATCTTGGTCAAGTCCGATCAGAGATATTTTCTTACCCCCAGTTTTAATTTCAAATTTACCCGTGGGAGTTAATTGAGTAATATCGACGGGTTGCTGAGGACGATAGAATTTAGTCTGCTTACCTTGGGGGAAGATATCATAGCCAATTTGACTGGGAAAGCCTAATTGTAAGTCAGGTTGTCCTTGTAAAAGTTGTTCATCTAAGTAGCGATTAATTAAATCCTCGGACTCCAATATTTCTAGCCAGTTTTGGACTAGGTTTTGTAGATGTTGGCGGCAGTTTTCTCGATGGGATTTATTTAATAAAGGTAAATTTTTTCGCCATTGTGGATGTTGTTGCAATTGACTGGTTAACCAATCACTAAAATCAATACCAGTTTGACAGTCAATTCCCAGGGTTAAATGCAAAGAAGGTTCATCAATTGCTATAGCATAATGCCAATGTCCACGGGGTATATAAAGCAGATCGCCAGGGTTAATAATTGCGTCTATATAGGGTTGAGTATCAGGGGGAGAAAACTGGGAAGATCGATTTTCACTCAGGGGATAAATAAAGGTATCTGAAAAAACTCGCCAGTGTTTTCTACCGGAAATTTGCAGGATGAAAACTTCGTGGGAGTCGTAATGACAAGCAAAGCCTTGATGTCCGGGAAATGAACAATAACTATTGACTTGGCTACGATGTCCGATTTCTATGCGTAATAAGGCTACCATTTTGGCGATCGCTTCTATTTTTTCATGAAGTCGATCGATAATAAGAGTAGCGCCTTCCTGACATTGTTTAATTATCTGTTCATTGTTGGTAATTTCTGGCAAAGTTTCCCCAGCTTTAGCTAATCTGATTTCTGGGTGTTTTAAGGGATAATAGTTGAGTAAATTATTGAGTTTTTGCCACGAAAACAAATTGGCAAATTTTTGATGATTATCACCAGGAATTAGCACAGCTTTTTCAGTCCAATATTTATCGAAAAATTCGCTAATTGGTAAAGGGTGCAATAATTCGGTTAAGGTCTGCATTGATAGATAGAAAACGAAATTTTAATAACCATTAGGGGGAGATTAATCCCCCTAAGTATAGCCTAAATTCACAACATTTCAAGACTAATCATTTAGTTAAGACCATCTGCTACGACGGTTACGGGAAGCACTACCCTTATCATTATCATAATCATAATCGACATCATTATCTCTATCAGAATCAGCCAGTAAATTAGCATCATCCCTAGGTAAGATATTGGGTAGGTCTTCAATGTCGATCTGAATGCGATTTACGGGGGTTAGTGATGGGGGATTTATGGCGGCTTGACCAGCTTCCGCAAAACCGATAATAGCGAAGGATAACAGGGTCGCAATTTTCCAGGAAGGTTTCATCGAAGCATCTCCTAAAGAGTTAAATTTGAGTATTGAGATGGTAATTTATGATTACCCTAAGTATAGCCTAAATTGACAAATTTATCAATGTTTATCAAGTGGTGACTATCTTTGACGACGACCAGCATTAGGACGGTTAACTCGGCGGGGAGTTTGACCATTAAAACGACCAGCATTAGGACGGTTAACTCGGCGGGAATTCCGACCTCGATCATTGTCATAATTAAAATCGCGATCGCTATTATTAAAACGATTTGCTAGTAAATTAGCATCCTCCCCAGGTAGGATATTGGGTAGGTCTTCAATGTCGATCTGAATGCGATTTACGGGGGTTAGTGATGGGGGATTTATGGCGGCTTGACCAGCTTCCGCAAAACCGATAATAGCAGCGAAGGATAACAGGGTCGCAATTTTCCAGGAAGGTTTCATCGAAGTATCTCCTAAATCAATGTTTTTTGTGTTAAATGAAAAGCCGGGATTAGTTTATAGATGATAGTGGCTGAAACTATTAGTTAAAACGACGAGATCTACCGTGGTCATAGTCAAAATCAGGCTGATCATAATTATAATCGCGATCGCCTACTGTTGGGGATGTCCTATTACCCGGATTTAAGGGAGGGTTAGGAATGTTATTAATTGGCGCAAATTCGGGATTATTAATATCAGTAATTTCCATCTGAATACGATTGGATAATACTGGATTTATCGGAGGAATTGAAGGGGGTGTAAAACCCATCATTGGTGGCTGGTTAGGTAGAACCGGCGAACCGTCCAGACGGGTCAAACTGTAAGCATCAAAATCATAGTCATCAAAATTTCCAACAATGGTTAATATTTCTCCCGGAATGACAGTGACCATTCCTTCACCTTGGGGAATAGCATCTACCAAAATCGGTCCGATATCACTTTGGAAGAAAAAGCTATCCGGTTCAGTTTGGCTAATTACTGTACCTGAGAGAGTCAGAAATTCTGGATTTATCGGAGGAATTGAAGGGGGTGTAAAACCCATCATTGGTGGCTGGTTAGGTAGAACCGGCGAACCGTCCAGACGGGTCAAACTGTAAGCATCAAAATCATAGTCATCAAAATTTCCAACAATGGTTAATATTTCTCCCGGAATGACAGTGACCATTCCTTCACCTTGGGGAATAGCATCTACCAAAATCGGTCCGATATCACTTTGGAAGAAAAAGCTATCCGGTTCAGTTTGGCTAATTACTGTACCTGAGAGAGTCAGAAATTCTGGATTTATCGGAGGAATTGAAGGGGGTGTAAAACCCATAATTGGTGGCTGGTTAGGTAGAACCGGCGAACCGTCCAGACGGGTCAAACTGTAAGCATCAAAATCATAGTCATCAAAATTTCCAACAATGGTTAATATTTCTCCCGGAATGACAGTAACTATTCCTTCACCTTGGGGAATAGCATCTACCAAAATCGGTCCGATATCACTTTGGAAGAAAAAGCTATCGGGTTCAGTTTGGCTAATTACTGTACCTGAGAGAGTAGTTAATCCGACACCTGTTAAAGAGTCTATATTAGGTGGTATAGTCATGGGGGGAATGCTTGATAAACCTAACACCGTAGACCCATCAGGACGGATAATATTGTTAGTGTCGATTTCGCGACCATTCCATTCTCCTACTTGGAGAGTGATGATTTCTCCAGGCATTAAACCAAGTTGCCATGCGGGGAGAGGGGAGACATCAACAATGACTTCTGAACCGTTGATAGGATAGAATAGAAAGTCATCGCCGTTATCAATTAGGCTACCGACAGTCCCAGAAACCATCGCACCAGGAATAAAGTTGTGATCAAGGGGGAATAACTCGCTAAAAGCCATCTCAGTTGTTTCTTTCTTGGGGGTTGAAATATACCTTATTAAAGAAAGATGACCTAAATATGACCATTGGGAAATTTGGAGAGTTTACCTTTGATGGTAGATAAATATACCGATCGCACCAGTAATTAAGCCGATCGCCAAGCTGAAGGCCAAAACTACCCCTACAGGTATGTTAATTGACTCGAATATCATAAACTGTAGGGAAACCGGGGTGGCATTTTGGACGGATAATATAGCAACGGCGGTCATTCCCACTGCGAGAATGAGGCTGGCGGTGAAGGGAAATAGTGCTTTCATGGTAATTTGGGTATTAGTATAGCAACAAAAAGGCGGAAATATTCCGGGGGCGGTCGGTGGAAGTTTGCAGAAGACTTCCAGGGTTTCAGTCACCCGATCGCGATCGCCTGTATTGCTGAGGGTTTAAACTGAATCATATTATACAAACCGTGAGGCTAGACCAATGGTAGATTGGCGTAACTATACGAACCGAGAACTGCGTTTTGTTCTTTATGGCTTGGGCTATGGTGTCCCAGTGAATAATGATTCTCCCACAGATGCGATCGCTCAACAAGGCATTCGCGCCTTCCAACATGATCGCAATTTGGTTGTTGATGGTATTGTCGGAGACAAGACCCAAGCCGAGATGGCTGCCATTGTCAGCAGTCTGCATAATCATCTTAATATTGTAGTGCGGCCGAATCCTCCCTTACCGGGAAATCAGTTTTATGGTCCGAAAACTACCGCCGCCGTTAAGGATTTTCAGAAAAGGTATGATTTACCCGTAACTGGGGTGGCTGATACCTATGTCCGTGATAAATTAGAGGATACAGCCTATTGGTGGGAAAATCGACCCCAACCAGATCCAGTTAAGCCTATTTATTTACCTAAAGATTTTGCCGAGACTATTAAAGGCTTAGGATATGCTAATATTTCGTCATTTCAGCGAGATTATGATATACCCCAAACTGGGACAGCCAACCCAGAAACCCAGGAAATTTTAGCGAAAATTGTTCGGAATCTTCAGCACAATTTAAACTTAATATTCCAACCTCGTCCTCTCATTGCTTACAGCGAGATTTATGATCATCGGACTGAGGAATATGTGGGTAAGTTTCAGCAGCAGTTAGGATTACCCATAACTAAAACGGCTGATTTGTCACTGCGTAAGCGTTTGGATCGTTGGGCGAGAAATAAGTGGCTGTTAGGATCAGTTAGTTATTAAATATCACCCGATCAGGTCATGCGATCGTAGGATGTCGCACTTCCGACCATGTTAGATGATTAAATTAGTAAGAATCCATTATAACCTCAAGTAATGCACAAGCTGCCTTGGTTTATGGGCAGCTTTTTTTGTGCTTGAGCTAGGAATAATTAACCTGACATGGCTATAATCCTTGTAGGGTGCGTCACAGAGTGATCATCTTCATAAAAAACGCCAAACTTGATGATGTGACGCACCAGGAAACTTGAACTAGGAATAATTAACCTGACATGGCTATAATCCTTGTAGGGTGCGTCACAGAGTGATCATCTTCATAAAAAACGCCAAACTTGATGATGTGACGCACCAGGAAACTTGAACTAGGAATAATTAACCTGACATGGCTATAATCCTTGTAGGGTGCGTCACAGAGTGATCATCTTCATAAAAAACGCCAAACTTGATGATGTGACGCACCAGGAAACTATAATCCTTGTAGGGTGCGTCACAGAGTGATCATCTTCATAAAAAAACGCCAAACTTGATGATGTGACGCACCAGGAAACTATAATCCTTGTAGGGTGCGTCACAGAGTGATCATCTTCATAAAAAAACGCCAAACTTGATGATGTGACGCACCAGGAAACTATAATCCTTGTAGGGTGCGTCACAGAGTGATCATCTTCATAAAAAAACGCCAAACTTGATGATGTGACGCACCAGGAAAATGCCTTAGTTTATGGGCAGCTTTTTTTATTCATTATCAACAATGCCATAGGTATCTCGAATCAAATAGAGAGGTCTTCTTTTAACTTCCGCATAAATTCTGCCTAAGTATTCACCAATTACACCTAAACTAATAAGTTGAACTCCTCCCATAAATAGAATGGCTACCATTAAGGATGCGTAACCGGGAACATCAATGCCAAAAATTAAAGTTCTTACTATTAAAAATAGGGCGTAAATAAAAGCCCCAAATGATATCAATAATCCCATATAACTCCAAACTTTGAGGGGGAGGGCGCTAAAAGAGGTAATCCCTTCGATCGCCAAATTCCACAATTGCCAATAGTTCCATTTTGTCCGACCTTTATATCTCGGTAAGCGGTCATATTCTAGGGCGGTTTGTTTGAACCCTACCCACGCAAATAAACCCTTCATAAATCGATGAGTTTCGGGGAGTTTTTTTAAGGCTTCCACTACCTGACGATCCATCAATCGAAAATCTCCAGTGTCTTGGGGAATGTGAACCGGAGTCATCTTTTGCAGAAGCCGATAAAAACCATTGGCGGTTATCTGTTTCAGCCAGGTTTCTCCATGTCGCGATCGCCTTTTCGCGTAAACTACATCATAACCTTCTCGCCACTTTTCCAGCATTTCTACAATTAATTCCGGTGGGTCCTGTAGGTCAGCATCAATAGGAATGACTGCTGCACCTCTAGCATGATCTAAACCCGCTGTCAAAGCAATTTCTTTGCCGAAATTCCTTGACAAGTTAATCACTTTAATGTTATTATTGAAATGGTGGTGTTTAATAAGTTTGGCTAAGGTATCATCCTGACTGCCATCATTAACACAGATAATTTCATAGGTAATATGCAAAGGTTGAATCACAGCCAGCAACCTAGATAATAAGTAATCGAGGTTAGGTTCTTCGTTGTAGCAGGGAGCGACAATTGAGAGTTGAACTGTGGTGGGTTTTGCTGATGGTGGCAACACTGTAGAAATCAATTTATATTAACTCAAATTATATTAATAAGTGGTGCGTCAGGAGATAATTGTCCGGTGAGAATTGAGAGAGTCGGTTTCTGACACACCCTACGGAAAGACTAACCGGGTTAGTTAGTGGTGCGTCAGGAGATAATTGTCCGGTGAGAATTGAGAGAGCCGGGTTATGACGCACCCTACGGAAAGACTAACCGGGTTAGTTAGTGGTGCGTCAGGAGATAATTGTCCGGTGAGAATTGAGAGAGCCGGGTTATGACGCACCCTACGGAAAGACTAACCGGGTTAGTTAGTGGTGCGTCAGGAGATAATTGTCCGGTGAGAATTGAGAGAGCCGGGTTATGACGCACCCTACGGAAAGTGGTGCGTCAGGAGATAATTGTCCGGTGAGAATTGAGAGAGCCGGGTTCTGACGCACCCTACGGAAAGGTTATTGGTTACGAGGAGGAGGGGGACAGTCCAGGGACTGACGGGGTGATCATCAAATGTGAAAATAAGATTAGATATTAGACCAATGGGATAAATTGGGGACATACTAGAGAGCGGGGGGAAAGAGCGATCGCATGAAATACCACCGCATGGTTGAAAACAGCACCAACTACCAAAGACAGACCACTATGAGTAAGCAACTTTGGATTTATGATACAACCCTACGAGACGGAGCCCAGCGCGAAGGACTCTCTCTCTCCCTAGAAGATAAACTCCATATAGCGCGGAAACTAGACCAACTAGGTATTCCGTTTATTGAAGGGGGTTGGCCCGGCGCTAACCCGAAAGATGTACAATTATTTTGGCGACTGACGGAAGAACCCCTCAGCCAAGCGGAAATAGTGGCTTTTTGTTCGACCCGTCGCCCCCATACCACCGCAGCAGAAGATCCTAGCCTCAAACCGATTTTATCAGCCGGAACCATCTGGATTACCACCTTTGGCAAATCTTGGGATCTCCATGTTACCGAAAGCCTGAAAACCAGCCTAGAGGAAAACCTGGCAATGATCCAGGATACAATCGAGTTTTTCCGCAGCCAAGGGAGGCGGGTAATTTATGATGCTGAACATTGGTTTGATGGCTATAAAAACAACCCAGAATATGCCCTAGAAACGCTAAAAGCGGCTGTAGCAGGGGGGGCTGAGTGGTTAGTGCTATGTGATACTAATGGTGGTACACTGCCCCACGAGGTAACTGCGATCGCCAAAACCGTAGTTACAGCCCTAGCCAATTGGGGTGAAACCTCCGTACAGGTAGGCATTCACACCCACAACGACTCAGGAACCGCCGTTGCTAATGCTTTAGCAGCAGTCATGGAAGGTGCTACCATGATTCAAGGGACCATTAACGGTTATGGGGAACGGTGCGGCAATGCCGATTTGTGTACTTTGATACCTAATTTACAGTTAAAATTAGGCTATTCTTGCATCGCCAATGAACATTTAAGTAAACTGTCGGAGTCTAGTAGATTTATTAGTGAGGTGGTTAATCTAGCCCCAGATGACCATGCCCCGTTTGTGGGCTTATCGGCTTTTGCCCATAAGGGGGGGATTCATGTTTCCGCAGTGGAACGCAACCCGTTAACCTACGAACATATCGCCCCGGAAGAGGTGGGAAATAAACGGCGAATCGTGATTTCTGACCAGTCGGGATTAAGTAATGTTTTGGCGAAAGCGCGAAACTATGGTATTAACTTAGAACGGGATAATCCAACCAGTCGGCAACTTTTGCAACAGTTGAAAGAATTGGAAAATCAGGGTTATCAATTTGAGGCGGCGGAGGCGAGTTTTGAGTTATTGATGCGGTCAGCTTTGGGGACTCGGAAACAGTGGTTTGAAATTCGCGGTTTTCAAGTGCATTGTGACAAGTCGAGTCTGGCTACCTGTAACTCCCTAGCTACGGTGAAGGTAATTGTAAGCGATCGCGAACTTTTAGAAGTAGCCGAAGGTAACGGACCTGTCTCGGCCTTAGATGCAGCCTTGCGGAAAGCCCTGCAAAATTTCTACCCAGAAATAGCCGAATTTCAACTGCGCGATTATAAAGTGCGGATTTTGGATGGTAAAGCGGGAACTTCTGCCAAAACTCGTGTATTGGTAGAATCTAGCAATGGTCATCAGCGTTGGACTACCGTAGGAGTCTCTACTAATATCCTAGACGCATCCTATCAAGCGGTCGTAGAAGGTTTAGAATATGGCTTAATGTTGCAACAGCAAACCCCATCCAATTCAGTTATATTAGCCGAATCCTCACTGTAAAATAGACAGTGATAATCCCCTAGGGATGCGATGATTGCCATAGCATAAAATGGCAATAATAGCAAGAGTATTAAGCAGAAATTGTCACAAATATAAAAAATTGATGACAATTTCTCAGGTAATCCCAACCATAATTTATCCTAGGCATCAGAGATGGAGAATGTTATGCAGGACCAAAAACAAGCCGTAAAAAGAGTAACAGGAGCCTTTGCCCTGATTGATAGCCTGCGCCGCCACGGTGTGCAGCATATTTTTGGCTATCCAGGAGGTTCAAATTTACCCATTTACGACGAGATATATAGAGCCGAACAAGCCGGGGAAATCAAACATTATCTGGTGCGCCACGAACAAGGAGCGGCTCACGCTGCCGATGGATATGCCCGGAGTACCGGAAAGGTGGGGGTATGTCTAGCCACCTCTGGACCGGGAGCCACTAATTTAGTTACAGGTCTAGCCACGGCTTATCTGGATTCTGTCCCGGTGGTAGCCATTACTGGACAAGTACCTCGCAGCGCCTTGGGGACAGATGCTTTTCAGGAAATTGATATTTTTGGGATTACCCTACCCATTGTTAAACATTCCTATCTAGTCCGCGAACCTTCGGAATTACCGAGAATTGTGGCTGAGGCATTTCACCTAGCCAGTAGTGGCAGACCGGGACCTGTGTTAATTGACATTCCCAAAGATGTGGGTAATGCTCAAATTGATTATATTCCGGTAGAGCCAGGGTCAGTGCGACGGGTGGGATATCGTCCCACGGTGCGGGGAAATCCTCGACAAATTAATCAGGCTTTACAGTTGATTTCTCAAGCTACTAAACCCCTCCTATATGTGGGGGGAGGTGCAATTATGGCGGGGGCTCATGCTGAAATAGCCGAATTGTCGGAACGCTTCCAAATACCAGTTACTAGCACTTTGATGGGAAAAGGTGCTTTTGATGAAAATCACCCCCTATCTCTGGGAATGTTGGGAATGCACGGAACCGCCTATGCTAATTTTGCGGTGAGTGAATGTGATTTGCTGATCGCGGTGGGGGTTCGCTTTGATGACCGGGTGGCGGGAACCGGAGATAAATTCGCCCATAGCGCTAAGGTGATTCATATTGATATTGACCCGGCGGAAGTGGGCAAAAATCGCACGACTGATGTTCCTATTGTGGGAGATGTGCGACAGGTTTTGGGGGATATGCTACAACGTAGCTATCAGTTGGGAACGGAAATTAAGCCGGAACAAACCCAGGAATGGCACTCGCGCCTTCAGCAATTGTATAACCAATACCCCCTGACTATTCCTCACCCGGAAAATGGTCTCTCTCCCCAAGAGGTGATTGTGGAACTTAGCCATCAATGTCCTGATGCTTTCTATACTACTGATGTGGGTCAGCATCAAATGTGGGCGGCGCAATTCGTGAAAAATGGCCCCCGACGTTGGATGACTAGCGGCGGTTTAGGGACTATGGGTTACGGTTTACCTGCTGCTGTGGGGGTTAAGGTGGCTCATCCTGATGATACGGTTATCTGTATTAGCGGTGATGGTAGTTTCCAAATGAATATGCAAGAATTGGGAACTATTGCTCAGTATGGTATTGGGGTTAAGGTGATTATTCTCAATAATGGCTGGTTGGGAATGGTGCGCCAGTGGCAACATATGTTTTATAATGATCGCTATGAGGCTACTAACCTCGAAGATGGAACCCCAGAATTTGCCCGGTTGGCTGATGTTTATGGCATTGAGGCTATGACTGTCCGCCTACGGTCCGATTTGCCAAAGGCGATCGCTAAAGCCCTGTCTCACAACGGTCCGATGATCCTAGATGTTCGGGTTACCCGTGATGAGGACTGTTACCCGATGGTAGCCCCCGGTCACGATAACAGCGATATGATGGGTTTATCGAGTTAGTTGCTCTTAACCCTCACCCCCCTTCACCCCCCTAGTGCTGTCCTCCGCGTCAGCATGGGGGGGTGTTGTGTCTGAGAGCAAATATTAAATTAACCTTAAAAAACGCCATATTGATTTACAAAAATTCGCAAAAATTAATAATGTTTTGTTTGATTAACTAGGTGTAAAATTGGTGACAAAATATCCTAAATTAAAAGGTAGTTCACTCTCAATCCCTAACCGGAAGTATCTATCCTAATATTAACCGGAGACTAAGGGAAACTGAGAGCAGCGAAGTCCCACGGTATCCCGGTTGTGAATTGTTGAAAAAATCGGAATTTTCCGAGAAAGGATTTCTCGGTCAAAAAATCACAATTGCCACCGTGTTATAATCATTGATTTATCCGGTTTCAGGAGAGCGTCCTATGACAAGTAATGTTGCATCAGAAAACCGTAATGTCGCCATTGTCGGCCCCTATTTGAGTGGTAAAACGGCTTTGCTAGAAAGTCTGCTGTTTGCCACAGGAACAATTACCCGTAAAGGTACGGCTAAAGAAGGCAACCGTATCGGAGATGGCGTAGCTGAGGCTCGCGATCGCAATATGAGTGTAGAAATCAATGCCGCTTATACTCAATATGGCGGCATTAACTTTACCTTCCTCGACTGTCCAGGTTCGGTAGAATTTGCCCAAGAAACCTATAACGGCCTCATGGGTGCGGGATTAGCAATAGTGGTTTGTGAACCGGAACCCAGTCGCATTCTCACCCTATCGCCCCTATTCAAATTTTTGGATGATTGGGAAATTCCCCATATTGTGTTCATTAATAAAATGGATCGGGCTTTCTCTGATGAAGAAGGCTGCAACCTCAACTTTTTAGAGTTATTAAATGCCCTGAAAACTGTATCGAGTCGCCCCATAGTTCCCCAAGAATATCCGATCGCCAAAGGTTCAGAATTAATTGGTTTTATCGATTTAGTTACAGAACAAGCCTATAACTACCATCCCGGTGCGGCATCAGATCCAGTTCCCATGCCCGAAGAACTTAAAGAGTTGGAACACGCCGCCCGCCAGGAGATGTTAGAACAATTATCTAACTTTGATGATCACTTGTTGGAAGAACTTCTTGAAGAAATTGAACCCCCCACCGAGGAAATTGTCAAAGACCTAAAAATGGAATTGGGGGCGGATTTGATTGTTCCGGTATTTTTCGGAGCGGCTGAATTAGAATATGGAGTGCGATCGCTTCTTGATGCCCTAGTCCGAGAAGCCCCAGAACCCAGCTTAACGGCCGAACGTCGGGGACTCAAAGGAACAAGTGATATCCCGATCGCCCAAGTCCTGAAAACCTTTTACACCCCCCAAGGTGGTAAACTCTCCCTAGTGCGAGTCTGGCAGGGAGAACTTACCGAAGGCATTGTTCTTAATGGTGTACGCGCGGCTGGAATGTACCGTTTGCTGGGACAACAAACCCAGGGCGTGCAACTTGCCAAAACTGGGGAAATTGTCGCCTTGGCGCGTATGGAGGGCATCAAAACCGGTGATACTTTGACCACTCAACCCGATCGCCTCAAAGCACCCTTACCTACAGCCCAGGTATTGCCACCAGTATTGGCATTTGCGATCGCCCCTGAAAATCGCAAAGATGAAGTAAAACTCAGCGCCGCCCTCACCAAAATGATCGAGGAAGATCCCTCTCTAACTTGGGAACAAAACACCGACACTCACCAGGTTATCCTCTGGGGACAGGGAGAAATTCACCTGAAAGTAACCCTTGATCGCCTACGCCGCAAGTACAACTTTCCCATAGTGACCTCGCCGCCTCAAATTCCCTATAAAGAAACCATCCGTTCTAATACCAACTCCCACGGGCGCTACAAACACCAAAGCGGCGGACATGGACAATTTGGTGATGTTTATTTAGATATTACCCCCTTACCTCGTGGTGAAGGTTTTAACTTTAATGAAACCATTGTCGGCGGCGCGGTGCCAAAACAATATATTCCCGGTGTGGAAATGGGCGTGCGAGAATACCTCCAACAAGGTCCCCTAGGTTTCCCCGTCGTTGATGTTTCTGTCACCCTGACCAATGGTTCCTATCACTCTGTGGATAGTTCCGAACAGGCTTTTAAACAAGCCGCCAGGCTGGCTATGCAAACGGGTATGGCTAAATGTAACCCCACTTTGCTCGAACCTATTGTTACGGTGGAGGTATGCGCCCCAAATGAGTTTACCTCTCAACTGTTCCAATTGATTACTACTCGCCGTGGTCAAATTTTGGGTTATGAACCTGTGGCTGACTGGAAAGGTTGGGATCAGGTGTCGGCTTATTTACCACAGGTGGAAATGCAGGATCTCATTGTGGAATTGCGATCGCTAACTATGGGGGTCGGTTACTTTAACTGGAAGTTTGACCATTTACAGGAAGTCCCCGAACAACTAGCCCAAAGGGTATTAGCCACTGTTGCTGATAATAGCAATGGCGGCGGCGGAAATAGCAAATCCAAAAGCTAACTCGTTTTAACCCTCAGACTTGAATTCAAAGGACGATCAGCTGATCGTCCTTTTTAGCAGGTCTGGGGTCACTAACTCCCCTATACCTGACACCCATTCTGATTGGCTGTATGATCAAACGTTACCTTTGTGATCAGCCACTTTAGCATATCCTTACCCATGGAAGTTTTTCTTACTCTGTCTATAGTTGTTCTCGCCCTGATTAGTTTTATAGTCGAATGGCTACCTGTAGATTTAACAGCGATCGCCGTTACAGTTTTATTAATGTTCCTGGGTTTAGTCACTCCCGAACAGGGAATTTCTGGTTTTGGCAATTCAGCCACCATTACCGTTATGGCTATGTTTATCCTCAGCGCCGGAATTACCCGCACTGGAGTCATTCAAATTATACGCGATCGGCTAATTAAATGGGGTGGAAAGCGCATCAATCAACAGCTTTTTGTCATGGGTAGCTTAGTCGGACCCATTTCCGCCTTTATTAATAATACAGCAGTCATCGCTATTTTTCTACCCATCATCGAAGATTGGTGTAAACAGCAAAAAACCTCCCCCTCCCAATTTCTCATTCCTCTTTCTTACGCTTCAATTCTCGGAGGAATGATTACAGTAATTGGCACATCAACTAATATTCTCGCTGGCGGAATATCTGAACAATTAGGTTATGGAAACTTTCATATTTTCCAGTTTACAAGCGTGGGACTATTAACCTTTTTAATTGGGTTATTATACATTTCCTTAATTGCCCCCAAGCTCCTACCCAAACGAGAATCACGCATCAATAGTGCCATGGAAAACAGCTATGATTTGCAGGAATATCTCAGTGAAGTAGTCGTCACTAATACATCCAGTTTAGTCGGACAAACCCTCCGGGAAAGTGAAATTCAACGCAAATTTGACCTAGACGTATTAGAGTTAGTTCGCAACAAAATTCACCTCCCCCAACCCGTAGCCGATAAAGTCTTAAAATCCGGAGATATTCTGATTATTCGTAGCACCCGTGAAGATTTACTCAAAATTAAAAACGAAAGAGGTTTAGATCTTTTACCTGATGTCAAATTTAGGGAACAATCCCTAGAAACAGTCCTGAGTTCTGGAGAAGAAAAAATCGCCGAAGTCTTGATTTTATCCAACTCCCGTTTAATTGGTACTACCCTCAAAGATTTACGCTTTAGACAGCGGTATAATGTCACCGTATTAGCCATCCGTCGCGGTGCCGAATTAGTCCAAGGACGCTTAGGAAAAATCAAACTCAGATTTGGTGACTTATTATTAGTCCAAGGTCCAAAAGAAAGTTTTATTGGTTTACAAACTACTAGGGAACTTTTAGTCTTAGAACAGCGCGACATCGACAACTTACGCACCGAGAAAGCCGGAATAGCCATTGGCATTACTTTAGGCGTAATTGCACTAGCAGCCTTCAAAATAGTTCCCATTTTAGTTAGTGCTTTAGCCGGAGTGATTTTGATGGTCGCCACTGGATGTCTAAAACCCGGTGAAATGTATGGTGCTGTTCGTTGGGATGTAATTTTTCTATTAGCCGGATTAATTCCCCTAGGAATTGCTATGGAAAATTCCGGCGCAACTGAATGGCTGGCTAATAATTTAGTGTCTGTCGGCGGTCATCTTTCCGGGTATTGGGTGTTAACATTTTTCTTTATCATCACAGTTTTATTAACAGAAGTTCTCTCAAATAATGCCACCGTAGTACTCATGATTCCCATTGCTGTCCGAGTAGCTGAAACCCTGCAATTAAATCCCTATGCCTTTATGTTTGCGGTCACTCTCGCCGCTTCCTGTAGTTTTATGACCCCCATTGGCTACCAAACTAATACCATGGTTTATAGTCCCGGAGGTTATAAATTCTCCGACTTTACACGAGTTGGCTTTCTTCTCACCCTCTTAATGACCATTGCGGTTCCCTCATTGATCACATTATTTTACGGTCTTTACCCTAACTGATAATCCCTCAAATTAGGAAACATCAAATCTCAAAATCTGGCAACTTAAAACCGCCCATAATCACCAGATTTACTCTGATTAAAATGGCTCATGGTCGGTCTAATCATCGGAATGGGACTCTTCCCCCAACTGTTCTAGTTTAAATTCTAAGGCGGATAGTCTAACTTCTAATTGATCAAGTTTTTCCTGCTGAGGTGATATTCCCAGATAGGATCTCAAGGCATCAATGACCAGATCTGACTTGGATTGTCCAGTGATTTCTACCCGCGCCATGAGTGCTTCGTGTACCTCAGAAGGAATCCTGACACCTAGGAATGGATTGGGCATAGTTTCAATAAAATTGCATTTTTGACAATGAATGCCAACAGTGTGTTAATAATATCAGTCTCTTGCTACACTGCCTATCATTAACCCAACGGCGTAGTGTGGGACTTCTTTTGACATCGAGTGAAAAGAATCTTGGTCTGATCTGTTAATTTATTAACAGTAAAGCTAAGATCTCCATTCTTGTAAACGGTTTTTTGTAAAGTTTTTTTGCATAACCAAAAGTTATGTAAAGAACCTTAAACAAAAATTGATAACATTACGAAAACATATGTTATCATCAAACCCAATATCTCCTGTCCAACTGAGCCCGGGGACTGAGAGAGTCCCTAGCCAGTTTTGCTCAAAGGCCGATCGATAAAAATTACTGGGAGCAAACATGACCATAAAAGCACGGCTTGACGAACGGCGCAATCCTGAAAAAATCCTCATCGCCGATGATGAGTCTGCAATTCGGCGTATTTTGACAACCCGTCTGTCAATGGTCGGTTACAGTGTTGTCGCAGCAGCAGATGGCTTACAAGCTATTGAAATGTTCGATCGCGAAAGTCCAGACCTGGTAGTTTTGGATGTAATGATGCCAAGACTTAACGGTTACGGGGTTTGTCAAAAAATTCGAGAAATTTCTGATATTCCCATCATTATGTTAACCGCCTTGGGAGATGTAGCCGATCGCATTACCGGTTTAGAATTGGGGGCTGATGATTACCTCACTAAACCCTTTTCTCCCAAAGAATTGGAAGCCCGCATTCACGCTATCCTCCGTCGGTTCAAAGATAACGCATCTTCCCATGATCTAAGTCCCGAAGTCATCCAAGTTGATACTCTCCGCATTGACACCATTAAACGACGGGTTTACAAAGGCGATAAATTGTTGCCCCTCACATATATCGAGTTTAACTTGCTCGAACTGTTGTTTAAGCGTTCTGGTGAAGCGGTTTCTCGTTCCGAAATTCTGCAACAATTGTGGGGTTACACCCCCCGCCGCATTGCCGATATGCGCGTTGTTGATGTTCATGTGGCTCGCCTACGAGCTAAAATTGAGACTGATCAGCGTAATCCTGAGTATATTCTCACGGTTCGCGGTATTGGCTACTCTTCCCAGCGACTCGCAGCAGTGGAAGAACCAATTGGCGCATAATTAATATCAATCCTCCAAAATAAAATCGATTTGAATAAAACTTAACAAAAACCCATTCTGGTCAGAGCATAACCAGGGTGGGCTTTAATTTCGAGAAGTGATAATATCCAATTAGATTGAATTGGTAGACCCAATGTTCAGGTGGTTTCTCTCTTTCGTGCTAACTATTGCTTTGATAGTAGTCATCAGCGATGCTGACCTCCAGAGTCAGCCAAGTCTTCAAACCGATATGACACCCGGACCATATATTAAAGTTGATCAGTTTGGTTATCGTCCCCAAGATCATAAAGTCGCTGTAATTACCACTCCCGAAGTGGGTTTTAATGCCCAGGAATCCTTCTCACCAGGGACTACCTACGAGGTTCGGGATGCTAATTCTCATCAACAAGTTTATTCGGGTCAAATTCAGCTCTGGATGGATGGTAAAGTTCATTCTCAATCAGGCGATCGCGGTTGGTGGTTTGACTTTTCCCCGCTCAACAAACCAGGTTCCTATTATATCATAGATGCCGCCAATCAACAACGTTCTTTTGAATTTGAGATTAGGGATGATGTCTATAAACAGGTTCTTATCACTGCTGTCCGTACCTTTTTTTATCAGCGCAGTGGCTTTCCCAAACAACCCCCATTAGCTGACCCTAGATGGACTGATGGCGCGGCTTTTTTAGGACCCGGACAGGATACAGAGGCGCGCTATGTTTATGACAAAGATAACCCGGCTTTGGCTCGCGATATGCGTGGCGGTTGGTTTGATGCGGGAGATACTAATAAATATGTGACTTTTGCGACTCCGGTAATTCATCAACTTTTAGATGCTTACTCCCACAATCGGGAGATTTGGACTGATGATTTTAACATTCCCGAATCGGGGAATAATCTCCCAGATATCATCGATGAGATTAAGTATGAGATTGATTGGTTAAAACTGATGCAGGATGATGATGGGGGAGTGTTTATTAAACTGGGTACGATTGATCATAATAATCCAGAGATTCCTAGTCTTGATCAACGGCCCCGTTATTATGCTCCTAAATGTTCTTCTGCTAGTATATCGACGGCGGGAATGTTCGCCCATACTGCGTTAGTTTTTCGGGAATTTCCAGTTCTTAATGAGTATGCAGAAGACCTGCAAAATAGAGCGATCGCCGCTTGGGACTGGTTTCAATCTAACCCCAAACGCACTGATTGTGATTCCCAGACGATTAAATCTGGGGATGCAGATAGAAGCGAACGGGAACAAAAAGGGGGAACTGTAACGGCGGCGGTTTATTTATTACAACTCACCGGAGACACCAAATATAATCAATATATACGCGCCAATTTAACGGAAACTCAACCCTTTAAAGATGATACTTGGTCAAGGTATAGCTCCTATGAAGGGGATGCCCTATTATTGTACACTCAACTAGCCAATGGCGATGACAATATCCAACAACAAATAAGCGATCGCTTTCGGGAAATGGTGCTAAGTAATAAAGCATCCTACGGTAATTCTGACCTCGACCCATACCGTGCTTATATGAGCGACCCTCAATATCATTGGGGTAGTAACCTAGTGGAATCCAACTATGGTAATACCAACTATGATGTCTTGTTGTATGAGGTAGACCCAGACCACGCCGACAGCTATAAAATCCGAGCCTTAGACCATCTCCATTACCTGCACGGTGTCAACCCATTAAGCATGGTTTATTTAAGCAATATGTATGAATACGGAGCCGAAAAATCCGCTAACAAAATGTATCATCAGTGGTTCGGCGGGGGCATTTATGATCATGCTTTAAACTCTCCCAGTGGTCCGGCTCCTGGCTATTTAGTAGGGGGACCCAATCAATATTATACTGGCTCATCTAAACCCCCTGTTGGTGAGCCTCCCATGAAGGCATATTTTGATGAAAATGACCCCCGCAAAAAAGCCTGGGAAATTACCGAACCCGCCATTTATTATCAAAGTGGCTATATCAAACTTTTGTCTAACTTTGTCAGTTCCCCTAGCCACTAAATTCCCTCACGCCTAACCCCTCCCCATTGGTGGGAGAGGGGAGTTTAGATGTACATCAATGGGGAATGGCTATTTTAATGGAGAAAATGACGCATTCCGGTGATTACCATAACCAGACCTAATTCATTAGCGGCATTAATGGAATCTTGATCTCGGATACTGCCGCCCGGTTGAACAATAGCCTCAATACCAGCAGCAGCAGCCGTCCTTACCGAGTCATCAAAGGGGAAGAAACCATCACTAGCAAGGAATCCCCCCTTAGCGTTTTCTCCGGCTTGTTCTAGGGCAATTTTAGCGGCTCCTACGCGATTCATTTGTCCGGCTCCTACCCCTATAGTGGTGCGGTTTTTGGTGACCACGATCGCATTAGATTTAACGTGCTTGGCAATTTTCCAAGCAAACAATAACTCAGCCAATTGTGCCGAGGTAGGTTTTTTTTCGGTCACTAATTGCCAATGGTCAGGGATATCGATTTCATCATCACAGGTCTGGACCAAAAAGCCCCCAGCAATTAGCTTAATAGTTTCTTTGGGACCCGAAACTAAATCCGGCAAAATCAACACCCGCAAATTAGCCTTTTTCTTGAGAATAGCCTCAGCTTCTGGTTCACAACTGGGGGCGACAATGCACTCTAAAAAAGTTTTGGTCATGGCTGTAGCCGTCGCCGCATCAATGGGACGGTTGAGCGCAACAATACCCCCAAAAGCAGAAACCGAGTCCGCAGCAAAAGCCCGTTGATAAGCCTCAGATAAACTATTAGCGATCGCCGCTCCACAGGGGTTAGTATGTTTAAGAACAGCCGCCGCCGGTTCATCAGTGAACTCGCAAATAATCCGTCTAGCCGCTTCCAGGTCCACCAAGTTATTGTAACTGAGGGGTTTTCCCTGCAAAATTTTACCCGCCGACCAGCCATTAGGGACAGTTCCGGTTTGATACCAGGCGGCGGGTTGGTGGGGGTTCTCGCCGTAGCGGAGGGCTTGTATTTGGTTTCCGGCGACAGTGTAGCTAGTGGGGAGGGGATTAGTTTCGGTGGTGTTTTGATGTTCTAAATAAGTAGCGATCGCCCGATCATAAGCCCCAGTATGACGGAAGGCTTGTAAAGCGCAGCCTTGGCGAAATTCTAAACTAGGTTCGCCGCCGCTGTTTCGCATTTCTTCGAGATAGTCCCCATATTGGTTAGGCTGACACAGGACAGTCAAATGGGCGAAATTTTTAGCAGAAGCCCGCAGCAACGTAGGGCCACCGATATCAATTTGTTCGATCGCCTCTGGTAGGGTAACATTTTCCGATGCAATAGTTTGTTCAAATGGGTACAGATTAACCACTACCAGGTCAATGGGGCGGATCTCATGCTGTTGTAATTGTTCCACGTCCTGGGGAATATCCCGACGCGCAAGGATACCCCCATGAATGCGAGGATGCAGGGTTTTAACTCGTCCCCCCAGAATTTCGGGAAATCCTGTATAGTCAGAAACCTTAGTAACAGGTAGTCCCGCCTCTTGGATAGCTTTAGCAGTTCCCCCACTACTAATCAGGTCAAAGCCAAATTCTTCCACAAGACTTCGGGCTAAGTCAATCAGTCCAGTTTTGTCAGATACACTTAATAGAGCTAAACGGGCCATTTTTCCAAGATTTACAAAGCAACTTCCCTATCTTAAAGTCAACAGACCATTCCAGTTAAAGGCATAATTGAGAAACTATAGCCAATTGATTAGCAAATTATCGGCAATTTCTACGGAGTAACCACAAGATTAAATTAAGATTACACTAAGATTACATTAACTCATAGAATCGATGTCTTGAGGTAGGGGTGGGTTTTCATATCCTAAATCTGGCGGTAAATTATCTCCATGAGTAGCTTCGACAGCAAGGCGATCGCAAATTTCATTTTCGCGATCGCCCGCATGACCTTTTACCCAGACAAATCGGACTTGATGTTCCTCACACAAAGCTAATAATTGCGCCCACAAATCCGGATTTTTCGCCCATTCCTTCTGGCTACGTCGCCATCCATTCTTTTGCCAACGTTTAGCCCACCCCTGAGTCATAGCATCTACGAGATATTTAGAATCACTATAGAGAGTCACACAACAGGGAAATTTGAGGGCTTGTAAAGCGGCGATCGCTCCCATCATTTCCATGCGGTTATTAGTAGTTAGTCGGAAGCCTCCTGATAATTCCTTTCGGTGACTACCACACATCAACACAGCCCCATATCCTCCCTTCCCAGGGTTCCCGCTACAGGCTCCGTCTGTATAAATTGTCACCTTAGTTAGGCCCATATTCATAATAATTTATTCTCTAATTTATTCCATCAGAAATCATATCATTGTCGGTTTTGTCAGTTCACAATTTATCAAAATCATATCTAAAATATGTATGATTCAACTGTAATTGATATCTAAAATATTGGTTAATACTGCCGTTGTCTGTGACTATGATCATAGACTATATGAGACAAAGATACTGCGACTTAGGCTTATTGTTATGTATAATCTTCCCTGCCCTATGCCCTATTTTATCAGTGTTAATCAATCAATACTCACGGGTACAAATAAAAAAACAAGGGTACAAACAATGTTGCACCCTTGCCGATTAATACGGTAGGGTGCGTCAGACCGGGAGAATTTTGATGATGAAATGCTCATAAACTCTTCTGACTGACGCACCTAGGTAATTAATTAACCAAGAAGTTCCTTAGCTTTCGCCACCACATTATCAACGGTGAAGCCGAATTTTTCCAACACCACACCGCCAGGAGCAGACGCGCCGAAGGTGTCAATACTGATAGTAGCACCCTCATCAGTCACATAGCGGCACCAGCCAAAACTAACACCGGCTTCCACCGCCAAACGTTTCTTAACAGAGGCGGGGAAAACAGACTCCTTGTAAGCAGCATCCTGCTTTTCAAACAATTCCCAACTAGGCATAGAAACCACGCGGACTTTTTTACCCTCTTCCCGGAGTTTAACCGCCGCATCAACACAGAGGTAAGTTTCCCCACCAGTACCAATCAGAATAATATCAGGGGTACCATCACTGTTATCACTAAGGATATAAGCACCCTTAGCCACATTGTCGATAGAACTACCTTCGAGGTTAGGCAGATTTTGGCGAGAAAATGCCATCAAAGTGGGATAGTGACGGTTTTCGATCGCCACCTTATAGGCTCCAGAAGTCTCATTACCATCAGCGGGACGAATCACAGTCAAATCAGGAATCAACCGCAGAGAAGCGATATGTTCAACGGGTTGGTGAGTCGGGCCATCTTCACCCAAAGCAATAGAATCATGAGTCATCACCCACAGCACGGGAGCTTCCGACAGAGCCGACAACCGGATAGAATTACGCATATAATCCGTAAACACCAGGAAGGTCGCGCCATAGGGAATCAGACCCGAACGGTGCAGGGCGATACCATTACAAATGGCTCCCATAGCGTGTTCACGCACCCCAAACCGGAGGTTACGATTTTGGTATTGACCCTTTTGGAAATCTCCCAAACCTTTGAGTAAAGTCTTATTAGAGGGAGCCAAATCAGCAGAACCGCCAACCAATTCGGGAAGGACTCCAGCGATCGCATTTAGAGTAGCACCGGACTGGTTACGGGTCGCATCAGCCTTAGTTTCCGGCGTATAGGTAGGCAGAGATTTTTCCCATCCTTGGGGAAGTTTCCCACTCAGCAAGCGTTCCAGAGTCGCCGCCTCTTCAGGATACTTAGATTTGTAGGTTTCAAAAGCTGCTTTCCACTCATCCTCATAATTCGCACCCCGCTCGACTGCTTTGCGGAAATGCTTAATTGCATCATCAGGAATCACAAATTCAGGATAACTCCAACCCAGATGATCACGGGTAGCCTGTACTTCTGCTTTACCCAAAGCGGCACCATGAACGTCATGGCTGTTAGCTTTGTTAGGAGAACCAAAACCGATGGTGGTGGTAACTTTAATCAAGGAAGGCTTATCAGTGACCGCCTTTGCTTTCTCAATGGCGGTAGCGATCGCTTCCAAATCTGTATTACCATCAGCAACGTGCTGAACGTGCCAGCCATAGGCTTCAAAGCGTTTGCACACATCTTCAGTAAACGATATATCCGTAGATCCATCAATAGAAATATGGTTATCGTCATAGAAGGCGATCAGCTTACCGAGGCCCCAGTGTCCCGCCAAAGAACAAGCCTCTCCAGAAATACCTTCCATGTTGCAGCCATCCCCTAGGATGGCATAGGTATAGTGGTCTACCACAGTACAATCAGGCTTGTTAAAACGCGCCGCCAGATGAGCCTCAGCCAAAGCCAGACCCACAGCGTTAGCAATACCTTGTCCTAGGGGTCCGGTAGTCACTTCCACCCCTTCGGTGACGTGATTTTCTGGGTGTCCTGGAGTTTTCGACCCCCACTGACGAAACTGTTTAATATCATCGATGCTGACGCTATCATAGCCGGCCAGATGCAGAAGGGCATAATGTAGCATACAGCCATGACCTGCCGATAGCACAAAGCGATCGCGGTTGAACCATTTAGGGTTTTTGGGGTTATAACGCATAAAGCGATCCCAGAGTACAAAGGCCATCGGAGCCGCACCCATAGGAAGTCCGGGGTGGCCTGAGTTCGCTTTCTCTACTGCATCAATAGCTAAAAAACGAATTGAGTTAATGCAGAGTTGTTCAAGTGATTGGGTTGCAACAGCCATAGTTGTGTTTTTCTATATACTCGCTCTAAAGTGTGAGTGCCGGAGTAGAGAAACCAGATGATAATGGTTCTATTTTCAGAATTGCTCTGGAATCGCCCTCAGACTGCATCTGAGATCATCTCATTTTGAGGGACTATCAGGCAAGGGACTTGAAACTAAATTGATCGATCGCCAAATATCTAGGGAATGTTCTCCGCCAACACAGACTTTTTCTGCCACTGTCGGGCAGTAATCGATCCAGCCTATTCGGCTATCTCTACCGCCTGTGCAATTTCCATCATACCAAGATCTGGTCTCTACTTACCCCAACTCTGGCAGTGAACACCAGAAAAGTTTGGTAGATGGGTAGCCCGGTCTCTGAGCCAGCAGTGTGGAAAAGCGACGGGCGCGACTTTAGGCGCTGTCACGGTGCTATGATGGCAATTTTGATTATTCTGCCAGTCAGACCGACCGAATGAAAGGGGCTTAACATCTAGGCTAAGGGTATAGGTGGGTAGCTTGATGCAGGCGCAAAAATGTAGCTAGGGAAAAATAGAGCGATCGCCACTTGCCATTGTGGTAATTTTCATAGATATTGTGGGACAGTCTTAGTCAAAATTGGTAATCGGTTAAATTATTAAACAGAAATTATGGCTTTATATCTGGATTCTGCTATTGTGTCGGAAGCTGAAGCAGCTAGTCAATTGGGTTGGGTGAAAGGAGTTACCACTAATCCCACTTTACTGGCTAAAAGTGACCTATCCCCACAAGCAACTTTAAAAGCACTTAAACAACTGTTCCGGGGGGAGATTTACTATCAGTTAACTGCCTTAGATTTTGATAGTATGCTTGAGGAGGCTTGGGCAGCTTATAATATTTTGGGAGAACAAACAGTTTTAAAAGTTCCAGCCACTAGCTTAGGCTTTCAAGTAGTGGCTCATATATCCCCTAAAATTGCCTGTTCTGTGACGGGGATTTATAGTGCATCTCAAGCGGCTGTGGCTAAAGAAGCGGGGGCAAAATATGCGATCGCCTATGTAAACCGCGCCACCCGATTTTTAGGAGATGGAATCACCCTAGTTAAAGATATGGCCGAAATTCTCGCCGGAAGTGAAACCAAAATTCTCGCCGCCAGCATCAAGTCCCCAGAGGAAGCCGTCGCCACCCTCAAAGCTGGTGCTTATCACCTCACTCTCCCCTGGGATATTCTGCAATCTTTAACCACCCATGAACTCTCAAATCAAACTGTACAAGAGTTTCACCAAAATGGTCGGGGTTTACTCAGTTAATGGGCTAGGGTAAAGCCCCCACCCCAGAGGGGGTTATATTATCTTCGGTTAGGGTGAGATACTGCTACTGTGCCGCAAAAATCATCGGCAGCAAATTGAGGATTATTAACCCCCAAACCCGATAAATCATCAGATATTAAATCCGTGTTAACTGACTCCTTAGCAGACCATTTGGGAAAGTCACCTTTTTGATAGGTAGCAATTTGTTCTGGGGTGAGTAAATCCATAAAATCCGCCAATTCTCGATAGGTGATACATTTAACTTCTGGCTGACCACAAACGGCTTCAGCAAAGCGGAACATAGCATTCCAATAAGCGCCATTATTCCAGGCGGAAAAATGATGACCAATGTGGATAGGGGCGCGATTTCCTGTATAGTTAGCCTGAAAATAGTTTAGATAGGTTTGGAAAGTATCTTCTTCGTAGAATTGAGCATTAGCAGGGTTCGGCTTGGCTTGAGAATGAGCATAATAGAAATTATAGTCCATTGACAAGACATTTTTACGGGTTTTAGCGGTAGTTAAACTAGCGAGGGGGAAATTCCAGATGCCGTTTGGTTTTTGCGGCCAGTAGTTAGATTGAGCCACTTTACTGGTATCATAACGAAATCCTTTTTTTTGTAGGGTTTGATATAAACCAGGACCCTGACCCAATTCGGGGGCGCGAAATCCTTGGATGGCGGTTTTATCAAAGGCGAGACTACCTTCTAGGTTATTAATTTGGTAGGCTTCAAAAATAAACTTATCAAAATAGTTAAATTCTCGCGTCCAGTCCGCCTCAGTCCAGCGACTACCATCAAAATGACCTACTGCATGGGAGGCAATCTCATGACCTTCTTGATAGGCTAAATTTAGCTGTTCTAGGCGTTGTTTAACTTCTTCTGGGGTTCCTCCCCAACCGATCGCAGAATGGCCGACCCGGTGACGGCCAGGTGGGTGATAAAGTAGGCGATCGCCAGTATTGACAAAATACACAGCACTGATAAAATAAGTAAAGCGGAGGGGAATATTTTTAGCTGCCATTTGTTTAGTAAAATGGCGAGATTTTTGCCATGCTTCCAGAGAACGGGAACCGTCAAAAGCCAGCAGGACAAATTGAGGAGGGCGACTAGGGAGATTAATCAAACCTGCTTGAGCAATTAAACTTAATAGAAACTGTGAATCCCAACGATTAGATAAGCAGGAATTACCGCCACCTTGTTGTTGACAAGCAGTAATTAAATCTTGAGGAAAGGGTCCCAAAGAGTCGTTTCCTTCCATACAATAACCAGTAATGGCATTAAGATGAGAACCATTTGGACAGATATTATTTCCGTATGCTCGGCGAAATAATGTTTCCGACCATTGGTTATTGAAACAAGCGGAACCGCCGCCCCATTGGAGACATTTATTAATCATGTTTTGGGTGAGAGGTCCTGAAGCCATCTCACCATTAGAACAGAAATAGCCGCCGGGGTGATTAACGGTTTTTAGTTCCCATGTAACTGGTGTTTCTGGGTGGGTAGGGGGTGCAATTGATGGGGCTACAGGGGATAAATTCGATGATAAATTATTGACATTGTGGCAGGAAGTCAGGAAAAATAAGAGGCTAAAACCGGATAAAGTTTTGGGGAACCGCATATTTTTTAACATAACAATGATTGAATCAGGAAGGCAAATTATCCTTTAATCTCACCCTCAAAAAAAGGTGATTTCAAGAAAAAAACCGGATTTCCGATAGCCATGTATAAGAAACCCGGTTAAATTTGTCGCGACATATTGTAGATTTTGACAACCCCATTAGGCTTCTAAATGGAGATATTCAGGGGTTTTCAAAGGACGGGTGTAGCAGTCATGTTGATAGTTAAGCATGAAACCGTTGAGGGTCTTGAGTAGGTCTTCACGTCCTAGTAAATGTTCAATACGGTAGAGTGGTTCTCCTTGATGAAAGAGAATTAAGGTGGGTAGATTCTGAAGTCGATAGGTACTGGCCAGCTTTAAATTCTGGTCAGCATTAATACCCAATACCTGAACCTGACCTGTCCACTGGGTCTGGAACTGTTCCAGTTGAGGGACAATAAGTTTACACAGGCCGCACCAGGGAGCCCAGAAGTTAACGAGAATAGGTGTAGAAGCACTCAAGACCTCTTTAGAAAATTGCTGCTCACTGACCGATAAAAGCATGATGGCTCTAAATTTTATTAACGAACATTTTATATCCCTGGGATCATGCTACCAGCCTACGTTACTTGTGACACGAATTAATAGAGGATGAGCTTGCCAAAGTAGGATAATGAAAATGCCAACACCGAGATAAGCGGGACGGAGAAATTCCTGTATAACTAGGGTTTGCCGTCCCTGAATAATTGCCAAAAAGGGAATTACGGAGGTTTGGGATTTGAGGGTTTCAAAGGATTGGCCAAAACGGGCTTGTAAACGCCGATCGCCATGCCAAACTCCAAAGAGGTGATGTAAAACTAAACCAATGGAGGTCACGAGGGTAAAGGTGGTACCAATCCATAGGGTATGGGCAATACACCAGATGACTTGTCCGACCATTTGGGGATGTCGGGTAATACGGATAATGCCAGTTTGATGAAGATGGACTTGTGGTTTAGCGATCGCAGCAATTTCGAGTAGATTAAAAGTAGAGGGGTATAAAAACACAAAGGAGATAGCCGAGAGAACCCAAACGATAGGTTTAAGGGCGGGTACACCCTGGAGTTGCCAGAGTTGTAGGCCATCATAGCGGTGATTAAAGAAGTAGATAATCAAGACGACCGCCAGGGATAAACTGACCAGAGCGAAAAAAATGCGATATAACCGGGGACCGATAACCTGTTCGACAACAGGTCGGAGGGCAGCTAGACCACTATGGGCGATCGCAAAGCATAGCAGTAACCCCACCATCACGAAATGGCTAAGACTGAGCCATTGATCAGACATTTTGACTTCTCCAACGGATAATAAAGTTAACTCCAATACAGATCATCTCGCAGTATGCTCAAAGAAGACGATCCTCACATAGCTATTCTCGGATCTTTTGTCTGCCGATGAGGTTAACACCATGTCCGATCTTCCATTCACTTTAGATCAGTTACGCATTCTGCAAGCGATCGCTTCCGAGGGAAGTTTTAAGCGAGCGGCCGATCGCTTATATGTATCCCAACCAGCAGTGAGTTTGCAGGTGCAGAACCTAGAACGCCAATTAAATGTACCCTTATTTGATCGAGGAGGTCGTCGCGCCCAACTGACAGAAGCGGGTCATCTATTACTGAGTTATGGGGAAAAAGTCCTTTCCCTGTGTCAGGAAACCTGTCGTGCGATCGAAGACTTACAAAACCTGCAAGGAGGGACGCTAATTGTCGGTGCTTCCCAAACTACGGGAACCTATTTGCTACCTCGGATGATTGGGATGTTTCGCTCAAAATATCCCGATGTGTCGGTACAACTTCATGTTCACTCTACCCGTCGCACGGCTTGGAGTGTGGTTAACGGACAAATTGATTTGGCGATCGTGGGGGGGGAGATCTCCCCGGAATTGGCGCAATCATTAGAGGTGGTTCCCTTCGCAGAAGATGAACTAGCTCTGATCATGTCGGTTTCCCATCCCCTCGCCGGACAGGAGATTATCGAACATGATGATTTATACGACTTGCAGTTTATCAGTCTTGATGCTCAATCGACTATCCGCAAAGTGATTGACCAGGTATTGAGTCGGTCTGGGATTGATACCAGTCGCCTCAAAATCGAAATGGAACTAAGTTCTATTGAAGCGATCAAAAATGCGGTGCAGTCAGGTCTAGGGGTGGCTTTCGTTTCCACATCCGCCATTGAGAAAGAGTTACAAATGGGAGTATTGCAAATTCCTAAAATTGATCGAGTCACTATCAAACGGATGTTATCAGTGATTTATAACCCATTACGCTATAGATCTAAAGCCGCATCTGTATTCATAAAGGAGATTTTACCGAATTTCTCTAGTACACAACTCCCACCGGAAAATTTAGAGATTTCTGCTGGGTTGGCTAACGAACCTACCTCAGAACAGATGCCCTTGTAGTCTGGACTGGGGGTTCGACTTCCACCACATTAGCACATCAAATAGCAATTTTACTTAGTGATGTCAGACGTTCCGTTCACCCTGGATCAATTACGAATTCTGAAGGCGATCGCCTCTGAAGGGAGTTTTAAAAGAGCCGCCGATAGTCTCTATGTCTCCCAACCTGCGATCAGCCTACAAGTACAGAATTTAGAGCGACAATTAAATGTTCCGCTGTTCGATCGCGCTGGTCGCCGGGCTAAACTTACCGAGGCTGGACATTTACTGATTAGTTATGGGGAAAAGATCCTTTCCCTATGTCAAGAAACCTGTCGTGCGATCGAAGACTTACAAAACCTACAAGGGGGAACCCTAATTGTTGGTGCTTCCCAGACTACCGGAACCTATCTCCTACCTGGGATGATTGGGATGTTTCGGCAAAAATACCCAGATGTAGCTGTGCAACTCCATGTCCACTCTACCCGTCGCACGGCTTGGAGTGTTGCTAACGGACAAATTGACTTAGCCATCATTGGCGGTGAGATCCCGCCAGAATTGCAGGACTGTCTCAGCGTTCAACCTTATATTGAGGATGAACTAGCCCTAGTTTTGCCTGTGTTTCACCCCTTGGCTGAAAAAGACTTTATTCAAAAGGAAGACCTGTATAACCTCAAGTTTATCGCCCTAGATGCTCAATCGACTATTCGCAAGGTGATTGATCAAGTCCTCAGTCGCTATGATATTGATCCGCGTCGCTTACGGATTGAAATGGAACTTAACTCGATTGAGGCTATTAAAAATACTGTGCAAGCGGGACTGGGAGCCGCTTTTGTGTCTACTTCGGCTATTGAAAAAGAGCTACAAATGGGGATGCTGCATCGGGCCACCATTGATTCAGTAACGGTTAAACGGATGTTATCAGTAATTGTTAATCCTAATCGCTATCAATCTAAAGCCGCCGAAGCCTTCAGTCGCGAGATTTTACCTCTATTTTGTAATTCTGAGCAGCGGATGAATTGACCCCACGGTGGATTTTTGCCAAAATCCTAGGGTAGCCGCACTTTTTCAGTGAAAATCAATTCAGGCCATAAGCCCAACCTAACTTCTGATGAAAATCCACTGTACTCGCCCCGGTTGTCCCAAGCCAGATAACTTATATCCTGACCTTGATGATCATGCCAACCTCAAAACGGTACAACAGAAGTATTGTACTACCTGCGGTATGCCCCTGATTTTAGATGGGCGCTACCTAACCGAACGTCTATTGGGTCAGGGGGGGTTTGGGGCGGCGTTTTTAGCGCGCGATCGCCGATCGCCCAGTTTACGCACCTGTGTTGTTAAGCAGTTTCTCCCAGCCGGAGACTTGGACCCCCAACAATTAGCGATCGCCCAAGGACTATTTGAACGGGAAGCCCAGGTTCTCGATCGCCTCGGACACCAACATCCTCAAATCCCCAATTTGTTAGCCTATTTTCCCCTGGAAGCAACAGGTTGGCAAACTCGCACCCCTCAGCAATTTTTCTATCTAGTTCAAGAATATATCGACGGTCAGAACCTGGAACAGGAACTATCAAGCCGGGGTCCGTTTTCGGAAACTGAAGTGCTGGAAGTAATGCGGGAAATTCTGAATGTCCTGGAATTTGTCCACGGGGAAGATGTCATCCACCGCGATCTTAAGCCTTCTAATATTATGCGCGATCGCTCTGGCACTCTGCATTTGCTCGATTTTGGCGCGGTTAAGGAAGTCACACAAGCACCAGGAAATAAATCAACCGGTATCTATTCTGCCGGATTTGCTCCCCCAGAACAAATGCGAGGTCGCAGTGTCTATCCATCTACGGATTTATATGCTTTGGGGGTAACAGCAATTATGTTATTAACAGCCAAAGATCCTGAAGATTTGTTTGATAGCTACAGCAATGCTTGGCTTTGGAAAGATCAGGTGACAATTTCTGATTCCATAACTAACATTCTTGACCGAATGTTACAACCTACCCCTAGCGATCGCTTTGGCGCGGCTACAGAGGTATTAACAGCCCTCAATGCCATGATTTCGCCGCCACCGCCACCGATTTCGCCGCCACCGCCACCTCCTCCCGTAGTTCCTGCGCCTTCTGTAACTCCTCAAAGCGCGCCTGTGTCCGCACCAGTAGCTACTCAAATTCAAGCGCCAACCCCCACCGTCAGGCGACCTTTTTCGATCCTGGAAATTCTAGCATCAGCAGCATTTACCGGCTTTGATGGGGGATTACTGGTGATGGTATTGTGGTCGTTGTTAGATACAATACCTTTGAGTTTGGGGATTGCTGGCTTGCTGTTAGCGGGGTTACTATTAGCTCAAGTGCGCCGTTGGATTGAAAAATGGGATCTGCTGATTGTGGCTGGCATATCTTTTGCGATCGTGTTTTGGGTTGGCACTACACGCGGTAATCTTGAAGTTGCCCAGGTCATCATTTTACCAATATTGACAGCACTATCAGCCGTCGTGGCAACTTCCCTATTTCGTCTAATTTACGGGATTCTGAAACGGCTCATTTCATGAGTTGAACTAGAAGCACAAACGGTATTGGAGATTGGATAATGTCTCAAAAAAACGAAACAGCGATTCTGATTGTAGCCTTGCTGCTTACGGGAGGATTATTAGCCGTTGGGTATTTTGCCTTTACCCAGTGGCAATCACAAACTGAGGCAGACATTAGACCATCTCCGAGTTCCCCAACAGCTAGGAATGACTCCCGACCTAGGGCGATCAGTGCTGGGCAACAGTTATTGGTTGCGAGCACAACTTCCCCGGCTAAACAAGAGGGAATTGAGGCTTTGGCGGCGGGAGATTATTCTAGGGCTGTTTCCGAGTTGGAAGCCTCCCTACAGCAAAATCGCAATGATCCAGAAGCCCTAATTTATCTCAATAATGCCCGCATTGGTGCTGGACAGTCCCATACAATAGCCGTTTCTGTTCCTATCACTACGGCGGAAAATGCAGCCCAGGAAATCCTGCGGGGAGTGGCTCAGGCTCAAAATGAAGTTAACCAAGCCGGGGGTATTAACGGGGTTCCGCTGCGGGTGCTGATTGCTGATGATGCTAATAATCCTAATGTGGCTGAACAAGTGGCTCAGTCTCTAGTGGCTGATGACCAGGTTTTGGGGGTGGTGGGGCATTTTGCTAGTGATGTGACTGTGGCGGCATCCCCGGTTTATCAGCAGGGTCAGTTGGTGGCGATTTCTCCTACCAGTACGTCGATGGAGTTATCTAGGGCGGGGAATTTCATTTTTCGGACGGTTCCGAGCGATCGCTTTACGGCTAATGCCCTGGCAAAATATATGGTAGATAACCTGAATCTCAACCAGGCGGCTATTTTCTATAACGAGAATAGTAGTTATAGTCGTTCTCTCAAAGATGAGTTTACTACGGCTTTATATGGAGATGGCGGCGCTGTGGTGGCGGAGATTAATCTGGCTGAGGGGAATTTTAATAGCTTTGATGCGGTAGAATCAGTTACCCAGCAGGGAGCAGAGGCGATCGTATTATTGGCTAATACGGAAACCGTTAGTCAGGCTTTACAGGTGGTGCGTGTTAATGCTAGAAACTTGCCTGTTTTGGGGGGAGATAGTCTCTACAGACCTGAAGTGCTACAGGTGGGAGGCGATAGCGAGGGTATGGTGGTGGCTATTCCCTGGCATATTCTCAGCCACACTAATTCGGGGTTTCCAGAGGCGGCGACTCAGTTATGGGGTGGTGATATTAACTGGCGGACTACTATGGCCTATGATGCCACTAAAGCGTTGATTGCTGGTATTTCTGGAGATTCTAGCCGCCAGGGAGTTCAAAGGACACTATCAGAACCGGGGTTTTCGGCTAAGGGGGGTGGCGCAAATATCCGTTTTTTGCCTTCTGGCGATCGCAACCAAGCGGCCGAATTGGTTAAGGTTGAACAGGGAAGGCGATCGGGATTGGGTTATGATTTTGTGCCAGTTCCTTGATGTTTAAACGGGTGCGTTTTCGGCTATAATTGGCTGGGGATACTTTCGGGTATAGTCATCAACAGCAAGCAAGGAGATGGGAGGTGTTTGGTCGCCAACTGATTTATTTTTTATCATTATCTGGGTTCCGACCAAAATCTGCTGTCAACAGAAAGGTTTGGCGATCGCATTTTCGGCTATTGATGGATAGGGCGATCGCTATCTTAATTCTGGCTAACCTGAGTTTAGTCGTTTTTGACTTTATCTACCTCAGCAACCGCAATTTATATATACGCTTTGATGATTATCGCCAACAACGTTCTAACACTCCCCAAAGGAAATATTTACAACTCGTAGATAGTCTCCAAACCACCCTAGAACAGCAAGGCTTAAACTCTCCCCAAGTTGACCCTATCTTAGCCGAAATCAGACAATTTAGCCTCGAAATTCTCATAGAACAACCACCATTTCGGGTTCAAGACTCCCACGGAACTTTAGCAGCTATTAACAACCGACTCCAGGAACATCTCAACACCGATGACCTGGAAACAGCCATCAATACCTTTTGGAGTCGAGAATATTTCACCAATAATGGTTGGGAAAATTCCCTGAGATTTTTTAATATCAATTTACGACATCTATTTACACTATATGAACCTCAATTAAGCTATGATATCATTAAGGGAGTCGAAGCCTATCGACCCTCCCAAAACTATCTGATGCTCGTAGCAGATCTGCAAGCCATTTTAGAATATGAGGGTTTAGAATCGCCCCAAGTTGAACCCTTATTACAACAGCTTCAGCAACTCAGCACCGAGATGATAGACCGCAGTTATATCCCCCAAATTGACAACACTTTAGGGTTAATAACTCATATGAAATATAGGATGGTAGAACATATCCACGGTGGCGATCCATCCACGACTAATCACTTAACACCCACCTTAAAATTTTTGTATTCAATGAGGATATTAAGTATCCTCGCACCCGAAGTTATTTGGGTAGATCAGTCCTCAAGAGAAGCCTTTAGAACCTTCTGGAGTATTGATAACCTCAGCCAAAAAGGATGGGAAACAGAACTCGATTTTTTTGACAATCAAATAGCTACTTTAATGCGTCAGATGTATTTCCGTCACCTGGGAATAGATGGCGAATTTATTGACCGTTTTTGGCTAGTTGATTTACCTTGGGTAATTATTTTTTGGCTAATTTTTCTAGTGGAACTCTCCTTTATTCGTCGTCGCTATCCGCACCTAGGCTTATGGCCATGTATTAGGATGATCTGGTATGACGTATTTTTACTGATTGGGGTTATTCGCCTAATTCGGATAGTTCCAGTTATCATTCACTTAGAAAGAGCCAAATTACCTAATATGGCTACACTTAGGGCTCAAATTCGCCTCAAAGTTATTGCTAGTTTTGGGAATGAATTAATCCAGGTGGTAGTTAACCAAAGCATTAGCCAACTTAAAGCAACTGTCCGCAGCGGAAAACTGCGAAAAATGATTTTTAAATCTCAACAAAAATCGATGAATATCACTAAACCAGAGAGTCCGAGTCAAGTTAAACTAATTAGCGAACAATTATTAAAAGTTACTGCTTGTCATGTTTTACCAGAAGTTCAACAGGATTTAGAAGCCTATCTTCATTATCAGGTGAGTCAGTCTGTTAAACAATCAGGAATTTATCGCCGTTTACAGAAAATTCCGGTGATTCGGAAATTTCCTGAACAGGTGAGTGATAATCTAGTCAAACGCATCGCGGCCATTATCTCCCAGCAGCCCCAAAAATCCTATTATTCGGCACAAAATAAACAACCAGATCCCATCGCGCAAGAATTGCAACAGCGATTAGTTAACAGGTTTTTAGATGTGTTACGTTCCGAACTCAAAAATAATGAAACTATCCAAGAAGTTGAATATATTTTAATTGACTTTTTAGACCAAGCCAAAATCAATAACGTTGAATCGGCGCAACCAGACCCAGAAACTCCGGCGCTAAAACCGGCGAACTTCCCAGATGAATTTGACTAAAATCGGATCTGTGCAATCTTTCCGCCGCCACCAAAATCGATAATGATTGTCGTTTGGCAATGCGTAAATTTGACCTTAATAAAGAATTGGAGGCGCTATGGCTTGCCACTAAAATCGGATATTTTTTTGAAAAAAAAGTAGCATCAAAACCTCAATATCACACATGACAGCCTATTTATGTTCTTCATAAGATGCTACGGGATATTCCGTGAATCCATATACTTAATAGCTATTCTGGTGTAGTTAGTAGCGTTAATTTTAACCATGATGGTAATCGGATAGTTTCAACTTCTGCTGACAAAACCGTGAAACTTTGCAAGGCAGAAAATATCGATGAATTATTAAATCGTGCCTGTGAATGGCTGCGTCCATATTTAACCAATAATTCTAAAAATATCTCCAATTAAATTAATGCGATCGCTTGCTGATATTTATTCACAATAATTGATTTTTAATGAAGGATAAGTATAGAGCCATCTTCCATGACCAATTTCAGCATTGTGAAAACCATTTTTTTGCAAAAAAATGACGAAAGATTTAGCTTTAGATACCTGATAAAAAGAAGCGACCTGAATTTTATTTACTTCCGGGTCGTGCCAAGCATCACAACAAAATTTTCTGCGAATATTTTGTAAATTTATGTAGCTATATTCAACCCAAATTGGATACCATACATTAGCGCCTCCAGCCGTGAAATCTCCGCAGCTATTGAGGGGAAATTGGTAATTTGTTGATTCCATATTTTGGATATTCTCCATAGACGAATAGGTGGGTATATTTTGATATACTAAATAGGTGGGTATATTGTGATATACTAAAACAGAGGAAAATAAAGACATTAAAAATACAAATTTATAAGTAGGAAATAATGGTTTTATGGTTATACATTTACTGACAACAATAGGACTGATTACAGCTAAAATGATGATGAAAAATATAATGATTATTTTATCAAAACTATATTCACGCCAATGGGTTAATATCTGGTAAAAATCAAATTTATCATTTTTTATATCAAAAAAATAAGTGATACCACTTAAAGCCATAAAAATATTAAAAATTGTTAACAATAAACCCGCAATCGAATATGCTAACTTTTGCCACAAATTACCCAATCCCAAGTATTGGTAAAGTTTTCTACTTTCCAGAAAAAAACAGATTATGGTTCCTGATACGATGGCTGATATCAAGTAATTCCAAAAATTATTGTATCCTAATATTGATATCATTCCCATAAATATTATGGCAAAGCTTAAAACAGTGGCTATTGAAAAAGATGTGACTAATATCAGCCAAAACATGATTAATTCTACATCTAAATATTTAATCCAACCAATCTATATCTGTTAACCATCCAACAATTGCCGGGCTCGCCGTGGTAATTATTGTGACTAATATAATGTAAAAAAACTGCTCTCCCGTCTCAGCTTTTTGTAAGACTTCCATGATGCCCATATTTTTACCAGCCGCTACATTACTCAATATAAGATAACGAGCATTACCATTTAGTGAAGTGGTAAAATCAAATAAAATACATAATACTAATATTACCGGCAAAAACAATGTAAAATCATTCGTTCCAGAACGAGCCAACTTCAAAATACCTTTAGTACAAAGATTGACAGATGCAATAGTAATAGCCACAACAACAGCAATTCCCCATGCTATAATATTGGTTCCTAAAACACCAACTATACCAAGTGCAGTGGTAATTACATCCCAGACCATGGGAAAAAATAAAGCAAAAATCAAGATAGTTTTTATATTCATTTGGTTCCGTTTAATTATGAGGAAAGATTGTTAATTTTATAGATGTTGACTAAGCAAGATTGATATCAAGGTGAAGGAAGTCGATCAATTTCCTTGAAGTCCTGGAATTTAGAATCAGGTGAAGCATCATAACTTTTATCACGTTTTTCTGGCAAAAAATGTTCTGTTTGTGCATCATTTTCTAAGCTACTGTCTTCGGGAAATGATTGATTTTCTCGGTGGGGCAATTCATTAGATGAAGTTTGTAATTCTACTATAATAAAAGCCAAAGGAAGTCCTATCAATAAACTTAGTATTACCATGAAAGCAAAAATTTTACTAGTCGAATTATTTTGGCTTTTTTTCAATTTTTGTTGATTATTTTTATCTTCTAAAGTTATTAATATTTCTTGGATAAAGTTATCCCAACATTGTAGAAATTCATGTCGTAATTCTGTAAAAGGTTGATTGATTTTTGTACCTGGCAATTCAAAAGTTTTTGATAAAGTTTCAAGTCCCTGTGTAATTTTTGGGTTATCTATAAAATATTGTTTGGTTAATTCCAAAAAGTTAGAAATTAGGGTTTCGAGTCTTGTACTAAATTGATCATGCTTTCCTTGATCTAGCTGATCTATCTCAGAAATATGTGGCGATAAAGTTTTGATTTTTTCTTGATACATAGGATATTTAACAACGGATGAATTTTCCAAGTATTGTTCAAAAATACTATAAAAACTTGTTGTTTTCGTGAATAATTTGTCATTATTTTGAGTATAATTTGACATATTAGTTTTATGGCTCGAATCAAAATTCAAGATATAGTTACATATTGGCGCTTATTATACATCTTTAGTAGTCACACAAAGTAATATAAAGTAACAATAAAGTAATAATAAAGTAATATATTGATGATTGTGCTGAATGCTAATGTTGAGGTATAGACAATGATACTGCTTCTATAGCTGAACTGGAATTTATCTTACCGGCTTTGCTGGTGAAGTTGATGTTTTTCGAGTATCATAGCAAAACAGTAGTTAACTTTTGGCAAGTAGCTATATGTGGTTGCCTAAGTTGCATTTGATGAATGTGTAGCTTTTTGCTCACAAGTGCTTACCTTTTGAGGGACTTTGAGTGATGATAGTTGACGAAGCACTGGTAATTGTGGAAGCAGTACTCGATTATGAACGCCTCAACGATGTTCAAGAGGTCGTATTTCGTCAGGCTTGGGAAGGTTTATCTTACCGTGAAATGGCTAAAAGCACTGGCTATGCGGAGGATTACCTCAAGGATGCAGGCGCGAAACTCTGGCAAATGCTGACTAATGCCTTTGGAGAAAAGGTAAAAAAAGGTAATTTAAAATCTGTTCTGAAGCGATATTTACGGCGGCATCAAATTATCGTACACCGTAATAAGGTGACTGGGGTTAATGTGATTGGAACCAATTTTGATAGCACAAGAGTTGTGGGAAACTTATATGAATCCAACTTTTGTCAAGCCGATTTGTATAAGGAGCAAAGCTATGAAAAATCAGAAAAACAGACAAATGCTGAATCTGAACAGGAGTTAAACTATCAATCTTTAACTTATTCTTGGAATGGCTGGCAGTTTCGGTCTCAAGCAGAAGTGAATATTGCCGAAGCACTAGATCGCGCCGATGTTTTGTTTTTCCCAAATGCTAAAGCCCGGTTGACTACCCCAGATGGAAAGCAAAACCCATCTCCTCATTTCCTAGTCTGTTACAAAACAAAACTGGGTATTTTAGCGGTAGATGTAGACGATCGCGATCGCGAAACCAATATGGATTTTCTTCTACAGTCGCAAGGTATTTGCATTGTCCAGCATTATGATATCACTGAATGTACCGAAAAGCCTGATCTCGTTGTCATAGAGTTTTTAGAGCTTTTGATGCAAGCCTAAAATCGATTAATAAAACATATCCTAAAAACCCTAAGAGTCCCACAAACGTCGTCGTTGAGATCCTCCCAGTCGCTGGTGAGTGTCTCGCAACAGACGGGGAATATCTAAATTTTGAGGACAGCGAGGTAAACAGTCGCCGCAGTCGGTACATCGATCGCCTCTACGTCCAGGAAACCAATGTCCGGCATTCTCAAACATACCATAGCGATACTTACCAAATTCGGTCATATCGTAGGCGATCGCCAAATTTCGTAACCTCAGCACTTCGGGAATATTAATCAGTTCAGGACATGGTAAACATTGATAACACTGTTTACAGGTATCGGTTGCTAATGTTTCCTCTAAGGCAGTTTCCAGAGCCATGAAGGCGCTTTGTTCCGACTCAGTGAGGGATTCTACGGAATCGGCTACTTGTAGGGGTAAATCCAATTCTTGAGGGTTAGCGGCTCCTAAACTGAGGGTCGTAATGCGGCGATCGCTCAATAAAAATCGATAATTCAAGTGGAGGGGGGAAAATGGATGGCATAGCTGAGTTAACTTAGCTGGGGGGGTGTAGAGTTGTCCCCCCTTATCGGCTGGGGAAATAATGAAAATCCCCATGTCCTTTTGAGATGCTAGGGTGATGGCGGGAGCATGGCGCTGGAAAAAATAGTAATAATGGAGATTGATAAACTCAAAGCGATCGCTATTAATCGCTTCCAGAATCACCTCAACCGGAGCATGGGTCGAGAACCCCAGATGTCTGACCCGTCCATCTGCAATGGCTTTGTCAATACCCCTAATACCAGCGATCGCCTGGGTGAGATGTTCGGAGGTATTAATACCATGAATCGCCAAACCATCCACATAGTCAAGATTAAGCCTGGTTAGGGAATCATCGATCGCCTTTTCTAAAGCATCAGGATCAGACATCGGTGGGATCTTGGTAGTAATATAAAGCTGCGATCGCTCCACAGGTAGACCACCTAGCAAAGTCGCTCCCAGATACTCCTCACTTTTCCCATAACCTTTGGCAGTCTCTATATGGTTAATTCCCATGGAAACTGCCCTTTCTATAGTTTGGTGGGCATTTTCCGGGGATGCTAAATAGCGCATTGTTCCCAGGGAAAAGACTGATAGAGGTAAATTGGTTTTACCAAAGCGTCGATAACGCATGATTTTAGTTATTGAGCTTCGTCTTTGCGAAAATCTGCCCGTCTAATCAACTCTTCTGGACTCAGGTTAGCAACAAAATCGCGAAAGGCGCGTCTTTCGGCTTCGTCAGCATCACGATCGACAGGGATAGAAGCATCAGCGATGACTTCTTCCATGACCCAGATCGGGCTATCGGTACGCAGTGCAATGGAAATGGCATCAGAAGGACGCGCATCAATTTCTTTACGATTCTCCCCTTGACGTACAATCAAGACAGCATAAAATGTATTGTCTTGGAGGGAGTGAATCACAATCCGCTCTAAAACCATATCCCAGGTTTCCATGAGATTGACAAATAAATCATGGGTTAGGGGTCGCGGGGGTTGATGGTTTTCCAAAGCGCCGATTATCGATTTAGCCTGATCCTGACCGATAAAAATAGGTAAGGCTCGTCGCTCAGACGCATCTCTGAGTAACACAATAGGGCTGCGTGTGGTAGCGTCTAGTGCAATTCCGGCGACTTTCATTTCAATCATCGGTTCAGCCTCGATAAAATACGATAGACAAACAACAAGTGGTTAGACCCGCCAGTAAGAATCCAGCAATTCCAGTATGCCTTGATTTTTACCCGAATTGACGACAATTGCTCTGAAATTGTGGACAGCTCGTTGGTGAATATGGTCAAACAATGCCGGATAATTAACTGATGTTAGCCTAAAAATCTAGGTTTAATGGGCATTCTAGCTTACTGGGAAGGTAATCGCTAGGGATTTTTCCTGGTCATGGGAGTTACCACCTAGGTGATTGGTTTTGTTTGTTTAACGTTCACTTGATACGGGAAAAAAGTTATGTTTACCGGATTAATTCAGGCCTTGGGGACGATTGAGAGTTTGGGGCGATCGCGCTTTCAGATCGCTTGTCAGGTGGGTGCAACTGATCTGATTTTGGGGGATTTGGCGATCGGTGATAGTGTGGCGGTTAATGGGGTTTGTCTAACAGTGGTGGAAATTATGCCCCGTGGCTTGGTGGCGGAGGCTTCCCCGGAAACTTTGGGTCGGACTACTTTGGGTAGTGATTTAAATGGTTATGTGAATTTGGAGGCTTCCCTGCGTGCGGGGAGTAAGTTGGGAGGACATTTTGTGACGGGTCATGTTGATGCGATCGCCACCATGGAGGCGGCGGTGTCTGTGGGTAATTCCTGGGAAATGCGTTTTGTTCCCCCCAGTGATGCTGATCTGTGGAATCAACAGATTGCTCCCTATTTGGTTGCTAAGGGTAGTATTGCCGTTAATGGGGTGAGTTTGACTATTTCCGAATGCGATCGTCATAGTCGTTGGTTTGCAGTCGCTGTTATCCCTCACACTTACCAAAATACCAATCTTTGCACCTTGGAAACTGGTAGTTTAGTCAACTTGGAAGCAGATATTTTGGGTAAATATGTCGCTAAATTTCTCAGTATAAATTCCACCGATTCCGTGAATATTTATCATCAGCAATCTCTCACAGCTACCCCAGAAATTACCCCAGAATTTCTCAGCGAACATGGTTTTAATTAGTCCATCAATTAATTATTAGTAAAAAAAAAGCCCCCCACCAATGGTGGAGGACTTGCAACTAATTACCTAACATTAGGGTTCAGTTTAACCGAACTTACCAGCAGTTGAGGCAATTAGGAAGGCTGCGTAGGTGAGGATATAGCCAACGGTGAAGTGAGCTAAACCAACAACGCGAGCTTGAACGATGGACAGAGCCACTGGCTTATCTTTCCAGCGAACCAGGTTCGCCAAAGGAGTGCGCTCATGAGCCCAAACAATGGTCTCGATGAGTTCTTGCCAGTAACCACGCCAGGAAATCAGGAACATGAAACCAGTTGCCCAAACCAAGTGTCCGAACAGGAACATCCAGGCCCAAACAGAGAGGTTGTTAGTTCCGAAGGGGTTGTAACCATTGATTAACTGGGAAGAGTTCAACCACAGATAATCGCGGAACCATCCCATCAGGTAGGTAGAAGATTCGTTGAACTGAGCAACGTTACCTTGCCAGATACCCAGGTGCTTCCAGTGCCAGTAGAAAGTTAACCAGCCCAGGGTGTTCAGCATCCAGAACATAGCTAGGTAGAAGGAATCCCAAGCGGAGATGTCGCAAGTACCGCCACGGCCGGGGCCATCACAAGGGAAGGCATAGCCGAAGTCTTTTTTGTCGGGCATCAGCTTGGAACCACGAGCATCCAACGCACCTTTGACCAGAATCAGGGTGGTGGTGTGCAGACCGAGAGCGATCGCATGGTGAACCAAGAAATCGCCAGGGCCAATGGTTAAGAACAGAGAGTTAGTGCCGGAGTTGATGGCATCCAGCCAGCCAGGCAACCAAACGTTACCGTAGTTAGGCCAAGCAGTGGTGGCAATGCTTTCAGGATTGGAAAGCAGCACATCCATTGCATAAACCGCTTTACCATGAGCAGCCTGAATGAACTGAGCGAATACAGGCTCAATCAGGATTTGCTTTTCAGGAGTACCGAAGGCAACCACAACATCGTTATGAACATAAATGCCCAAAGTGTGGAAACCGAGGAACAGAGACACCCAGCTCAGGTGAGAGATGATTGCCTCTTTGTGATCCAAAACACGAGCTAAAACGTTACCTTTGTTTTGCTCAGGATCATAGTCACGAACCAGGAAGATAGCGCCGTGGGCAAAAGCACCGACCATTAAGAAGCCAGCAATGTACTGATGGTGCGTGTAAAGAGCAGCCATCGTGGTGTAGTCCTTAGCAATGAAAGCATAAGGAGGAATGGAGTACATATGCTGGGCAACCAGGGAGGTGATTACACCCAGACAAGCCAAGTGCCATCCTAACTGGAAGTGGAGAGAGTTGTTATAGGTCTCATAAATGCCTTGGTGAGGCATATTAAAAGGACCTTCGAGACGACGACCAAAGAAGTCTTTGGCATCGCACATTTCTTTGATGCTGTGACCGATTCCGAAGTTAGTCCGGTACATATGGCCCGCGATGATGAAAATCACGGCGATCGCCAGATGGTGGTGAGCCATATCGGTCAGCCACAGGGACTCGGTTTGGGGATGAAATCCACCTAAGAAAGTCAGAATCGCAGTCCCTGAACCTTCAGAAGTACCGAACACATGACGAACGGTGTCAGGATTCTGAGCGTAAACTCCCCAGTTACCAGTAAAGAAGGGAGCCAAACCCGCCGGGTGAGGCAGAGTGCTCAAGAAGTTATCCCAACCCACGTGCTGTCCGCGAGATTCGGGGATAGCGACGTGAACCAAGTGACCAGTCCAAGCCAAGGAACTAACACCGAACAGACCTGCCAAGTGGTGGTTCAAACGAGATTCAGCGTTTTTGAACCAGGACAGACTGGGGCGGTACTTGGGTTGCAGGTGCAACCAACCAGCAAACAGGAAGACTGCAGCCAGTAGAAGTAGGAAGATAGAACCTTGGTAGAGGTCTCCATTGGTCCGCATCCCGATGGTGTACCACCAGTGGTAAACACCAGAGTATGCGATATCAACGGGGTTAGAAGCGCCAGCTTGGGTGAATGCGTCAACAGCGGGTTGCCCAAATTGGGGGTCCCAAATAGCGTGAGCAATGGGACGTACATTTAAGGGATCTTTAATCCACTGTTCAAAATTGCCTTGCCAAGCGACGTGGAACAGGCTGCCAGAAGTCCAGAGAAAGATGATGGCGATGTGTCCAAAGTGAGAGGCAAAAATCTTTTGGTAAAGATTCTCCTCGGTCATTCCATCATGAGTCTCAAAATCATGGGCTGTGGCAATCCCGTACCAAATCCGACGAGTGGTCGGATCTTGAGCCAAATCCTGGCTAAATTTTGGGAATTTCGTTGCCATAAGTCCTAACTAAATGGTGTTCTCATTAAGTACGCCCAGGGAAATCGAGGCAGTTACCCCGATTCCCGAGCGAAGAACCCTCATCCTACGGAGATGATGCGGGCGAGGAAGAATGCCCAGGTGGTGACAATTCCCCCTAGAAGGTAGTGAGCTACTCCCACCGCACGACCCTGAATGATGCTCAGAGCGCGAGGTTGGATGGCCGGAGCCACTTTGAGCTTGTTGTGTGCCCAAACAATGGACTCGATTAGTTCTTGCCAGTAGCCACGGCCACTGAACAGGAACATCAGGCTGAAGGCCCATACAAAGTGAGCCGCCAAGAACATCAAGCCGTAGGCTGAAAGGGCTGACCCATAGGAGTTGATTACCTGAGAGGCTTGCGCCCACAAGAAATCACGCAACCATCCATTAATGGTAATAGCACTTTGGGCAAAATTGCCATTGGTAATGTGACTAATCGTGCCGTCAGAGGCGACGGTTCCCCAAACGTCAGACTGCATCTTCCAACTGAAGTGGAAAATCACAATTGACAGGGAGTTATACATCCAGAACAAGCCAAGGAACACATGGTCCCAACCAGATACTTGGCAGGTGCCGCCACGACCAGGGCCGTCGCAGGGGAAGCGGAATCCCAACTCGCTTTTATCGGGAATTAGGCGAGAACTGCGGGAGTACAGAACACCTTTGAGCAGAATTAAAACGGTCACGTGAATTGTGAAGGCATGGATGTGGTGAACCATGAAGTCCGCCGTACCCAATGCGATCGGCATCATTGCGACCTTGCCACCCACAGCAATTACATCACCGCCAAAGGCAGGACTAACGCTGGCGAGGGCATTGGGGGCTGTATTGCCCGGTGCTAGAGTGTGCAGGTTTTGCACCCACTGAGCAAAGATAGGTTGCAGTTGAATTCCTGTGTCAGAGAACATATCTTGGGGACGACCAAAGGCACGCATGGTGTCGTTATGGACGTACAGCCCAAAGCTATGGAAGCCCAGGAAGATACAAACCCAGTTTAGATGAGAGATGATGGCATCCCGATGACGGATTACCCTGTCTAGTAAGTTGTTAACATTCTTAGCCGGATCGTAATCCCGCACCATAAAGATGGCAGCGTGAGCACCAGCACCCACAATACAGAATGCTCCAATCCACATATGGTGAGTGAACAGAGACAGTTGAGTGGGGTAGTCTGTTGCGATATAGGGATAGGGAGGCATGGCATACATGTGGTGAGCCACAATGATGCTCAATGAACCCAACATCGCTAAGTTAATAGCTAGTTGAGCGTGCCAAGAAGTTGTCAGAATTTCATAGAGCCCTTTGTGGCCTTCTCCAGTGAAGGGGCCTTTGTGAGCTTCTAATAATTCCTTCATGCTATGGCCAATACCCCAGTTCGTCCGGTACATATGACCGGCAATGATGAATAGAACTGCTAGAGCTAGGTGGTGGTGAGCTGTATCGGACAGCCACAAACCGCCAGTCTGAGGATTTAAACCACCCTTAAAGGTTAGGAAGTCTGCGTAAACTCCCCAATTTAATGTGAAGAATGGGGTTAGTCCTTGCTTAAAGCTCGGATACAGTTCCGCCATCAAGCTGGAGTTCAGAATGAACTCATGGGGCAGGGGGATGTCTTTAGGAGCCACCCCGGCATCCAGCAGCTTGTTAATTGGCAAAGACACATGAATTTGGTGTCCAGTCCAACCCAAGCAGCCTAAGCCCAATAGTCCAGCTAGGTGATGGTTCATCATTGACTCCACATTCTGGAACCATTCCAGTTTGGGAGCACGTTTATGGTAGTGGAACCAACCAGCGAACAGCATCAGACCCGCCATCACCAATGCACCGATCGCTGTGCAGTAGAGTTGGAACTCGTTGGTGATACCGGAAGCTCGCCATAATTGGAACAATCCAGAGGTGATCTGGATGCCTTGGAAGCCACCACCTACATCGGCATTCAAAATTTCTTGGCCAAAGATGGGCCATACAACTTGTGCGCTCGGTTTAATCCCTGTTGGGTTTGTTAACCAAGCCTCGTAGTTGGAAAACTTCGCGCCGTGGAAATATGCACCACTCAGCCAAATGAAGATTACTGCCAGATGGCCGAAGTGAGCGCTAAAGATTTTGCGCGAAATATCTTCTAAATCGCTGGTATGACTATCGAAGTCGTGAGCGTCGGCGTGCAGGTTCCAAATCCAGGTTGTCGTACTTGGACCTTTGGCAAGATCGCGGCGAAAATGACCGGGTTTTCCCCACCTTTCAAAAGAGGTAGGAGTTGGGTCCTTGTCTACCGTGACCTTGGCTTTTGCCTCCCGCTCTGGAGGACTGATGGTCATTTAGACTCTCCTCTCCGTATCACAAATAACAAAAATATTGTTGCAGATTCTGAAACGGGATTTTTTAAGCCCCTTCATCATCCTTCACAAAAGTTGAGAGTGTTCTTAACTTTTGTTGGGGGCAACAACAAACCCTTAGTTTTGCCTTGGGCATTTAAAGGCATATTATAACGACAACTGTATGCTTCTGTCTACAACAGTTTTTGATTCTGCCGTCAGCCGCTGTTGTCTGTAAATTGTATATCATCTTTCCGAGTCACATGGGGGAGTCGGTAACAATAATTAAGAATTCCTAAAACCCCTATAAAATCTTGGATTTAGCCCATATCAGCCGAAAAACTCTGTAAAGATCTGCATTGAACCGTTACAAAACTTAAAATTTGCTGCCATAAAATACTTTGATATACAGGCGCTAGAGGGACCAGTGGCTGGCTCGTGACAGCTCATGGACATAGATAAAAATGTTAAGGATAATCGGCATTTTATCAATATCTGTTGGAGATCCATATTAAGGATCGGGTCTGTTTTGGGCTATAGTTGCATACTATACGGTTTCTTTGGACGATTTGGGTTTTAGGAGTGTGATTGTGTCTGTGAACAAGTTCTGGTGGACTCCCATCAAAAAACTGCTGACTATTTTACTCGTCGCAGTAATAACGTTTCAGATGACTGGGTGTGGTGACTCTGAACCGACTGATCCATCAATTACCCAGACATCATCAGCGAAAACTGTTAAGCAGAGTATTTCGGAAGTATCCCCCCCAGATATCATTCAAAAATTACACCCAGCCCTCGATCGCTATCAACCTCAAGTCCAAATTATCAGTCCTCAACCAGACGAGTTGCTACAGGATAATAATGTCACAGTCCAACTACAAGTTTTGGACTTCCCCACCTTCCGAGACGAAACACTAGGTGATGGTCCCCACTTACATTTAATTATCGACAACGATAGCGATCGCCATATTTACAATCCCACGGAACCGATTATCCTATCAGACCTGAAACCAGGAACCCATACCCTGCGAGTTTTTGCTGTCTATCCCTGGGGCGAAAGTTTCAAAAATGATGGTTCAAGTGCGATCGCCACATTTCACATTTACACCAAAACCCCCAATAACAACCCAGATCCAAAACTTCCCTTACTTACCTATAACCGTCCCCAAGGAACCTATGGTGCTGAACCCATTTTGCTGGACTTCTATTTAGACAACGCCCCCCTACATTTAATCGCCCAAGAAGATCCAGAAGATGAAATCATCGATTGGCGTATCCGCGTTACTGTTAACGGCGAAAGTTTTATTATCGAACGCTGGGAACCCATATATTTAAAAGGATTCCAACCCGGTAAAAACTGGGTACAACTGGAATTTTTAGACGAACTCGGAGAACCCCTGAATAACGTCTACAACAACACCGCAAGAGTTCTCACCTACGACCCCAAAAGCCAAGATACCCTATCTAAACTAATTCGCGGTCAATTATCTCTATCCCAGGCTAGGGGTTTGGTTGAAGCGAACTATACCAGCCCAACTTTAGCCCCCTCTCCTGAAATTGAGGAAGCCTCAGAACCTGAACCTATAGTCGTTGAGGAACAGGAAGTCTCAGAACCTGAACCTATAGTCGTTGAGGAACAGGAAGTCTCAGAACCTGAACCTATAGTCGTTGAGGAACAGGAAGTCTCAGAACCTGAACCTATAGTCGTTGAGGAACAGGAAGTCTCAGAACCT
>Ga0213835_100121_pt1 | contig 99141 bp, 69 predicted proteins | sample SWPATP01_FD_160576 | JGI IMG/M metagenome (GOLD analysis project Ga0213835, IMG submission 160576) | Coastal seawater microbial communities from Marineland, Florida, United States - SWPA TP0 #1 | ecosystem: Environmental > Aquatic > Marine > Coastal | place: USA: Florida | collected 2016-08-05 | reverse complement strand
CGGTGTAAAAATTGGACGAAAACGTTGGATGTGCATCCTGCCAGCCCTGAATCGGCTGCTGATTGGTGAGCACACTTATCGGCATATTATTATGCGGCGCCGATAGCATCCTCCAACCGGCACCACCTGTAATTTCTCGTGAAAACGTGGCATCACCCAAACCAGCCGGGGTAGGTGTTGTTATGCCACCGGTAACTACAATGCGACCTAAATCTGTATCCGAAACGGTTGCACCAGCTTCAATGGTTAAAGTATTCACTGTCAAAATTGCACCTGAGTCAATTTGAAGTGTACCTCCAGAATTAACAGTTAAATTATTTAATGTCTGATTTGTGCTTACTCTGAGAGTTCCACCGTTAACAGTAGTAGCGGTTCCTGCAGCCAATGTACCCCCACCTGTGCGGTTTAGTCTTAGGGTACCTGCGTTGACTGTGGTTGTTCCGGTGTAGGTGTTTTGATTTGTTAAAGTCAAAGTACCTGTTCCTGATTTATTAATTCCACCAGTACCTGAGATTACACCAGTTATATCTGCCGCTCCAGCACCTGAAATATTAGCTATCTTTTCTAAAGATACACTACCAGAAACTGTAACCGTACCACTAGTGTTAGAAAAATTAATATTACGATCCCCAGCTCCTGTCCCCACGTTTTTAACATTTATATTTTTTGATAATGTTACAGGTGAAGATATTTCTAAAGTTGCATTATTAGCTGTTTGAGCTTGGATTCCAGAACCAATATCAATTTGATTACTAGAAAAATCGCGAGCAACAATAATTGTTCCGTTATCTATAAAAATGCTACCACTAAAATTAGCACTACCCGAAAAAGTGACTGATCCAGAATTTTGTTTTACGAAACTACCACCTTGAGTCATTCCACCAGAAAAACTAATTGACGCTCCTGTTGAAGGTCTTAGAAAAATTTGATGGCTGTTTGTAAAAACACTGTTTGTAAAAGTAAGTGCCCCACCACTTTTTGATACTCTAATTTCCGAATTATTACCATCGATCCCAACTGGAGCATTGAATGTATGATTTGTCGCAGCATCATTGAATAGAGACCTACTAAAAGAAAACCCGCCACCACCAGAAAATCCAATAGTTCTTGAAGTTGTAGCTCCTGATTGAAAAGTAAAATCTCTATGAACATAAAATCTACCATTTACGGTCATAAGGGTAAAATTGTTATGACCTATAAATACGTCATTTCTAATACCATTGTGATCAGGATCTCCTCTATTAACATCATCGTTCTCATAAGCCCAAGGTAAATTTCCAGAACCCCAATCCCCTGTATTAGCGTCACTTCTATTAAAAACTCTTTGCTGCCCCATCACCTCACTCCCCCAAGCCACCATAAATATGACGACGAGAAAAAAGGCGCTCATTTTTTTAAGTATCGGTATGTTTTGTTTCATACTCGTTTCTCCGTTATGTGTTAGTTTTTGTGTTAAAATTGTTCAAATGAATAGTGTGTTGGAAACGGCGTGTAGAAAAGGATAATGATTCCCAATTCTTTTGGTACTTTGATTCACTTTTCTTACAGCAGTCTTCTCTTAACATTGTGTTAACATTAAACATCTGAATAATGATTTACAGCTTGCTCTCTGTAAGCGCTTTTAGTAAGCGCTTACATGAGGCTAACTTTAATTTTAAGCGCTTTTTTTGTGAGAGTCAAGAGGAAGGGAGAAGTTTTTTTGAGGAAGAGGATTGAATTCAGAATTGGTGAATTCAGAATTCAGAATGAGGGTGTAGAGAATTCAGAATTGGAGAATTCAGAATTCAGAATGGGGGAAAGCGCTACGCGGTTCTTCGCTTCACTACGAATCAGAATTCAGAATGGTGCTACGATGTGGGTAAGGTTTATGGTGGTGGTATCGCTAGTCAATAATGACTCGTAAATATTGAGCCTGCTCCGAAAAGTTTGTTATGAATCACAAAGTTAAGTTATTGTTTTTTATTTTTCAATATATTAAGCTTGCTTAACTAATTTCGTAATTAAGATTAAACCGAGTAGGCACAATATTAAATTCTGAATTCTGAATTCTGAATTTTTTCATTCTGGAATTCTCTATGCCGGATACGAATCCGCTGATGGGGTAATAGGCGACCCGGAAGAAGTTCCTTTTACCCGCGCATGTTTAACCTTAGGATGGAAAGGGCAAAACACCTTTTTCGATATTTTGCCCGTCGTAATTCAAACACCTGATGGTAGCTTACATTTGTATGAACATGAGCCTGAGGATGTTTTAGAGGTCGCTTTAGTACATCCTGAGTTTCAGTGGTTTTCCGAACTTGAGTTACGTTGGTATGCCGTTCCGATCATTTCAAATATGACCCTTGAAATTGGGGGAATCCATTACACGGCCGCTCCCTTCAATGGATGGTTTATGGGTACTGAAATTGGTTCAAGAAATTTGGGGGATGTCTATCGCTATAATCTTTTGCCTTTAATTGCAGAAAAGATGCAGCTCAATATCCGTGATAAAACGATGCTTTGGAAAGATCGAGCCTTAATTGAGTTGAATACAGCCGTGTTATATTCCTACAAAAAAGCAGGCGTTACAATTGCAGATCATCATACCTCTTCGCATCAGTTCATGCGGTTTACCGAACAGGAAAAAGCGGCCGGCAGAGCCGTAACAGGAGATTGGTCGTGGTTGGTTCCTCCTGTTTCAGGATCTGCATGCGAGGTGTTTCATCATGCTTGGCAGGATAAGCATAAACGTCCAAATTTTTTATACAACACTGCTCCGTGGGAAAATAAATGAGGCATCACTCCGATGCGAGTTCTTTTAGTGCTTCCACTAAAACCTGAATGCCTTTGTCGATTTGTTCCGGAGAGGAGAATTCCTCAGGTCGGTGACTGAATCCGTTCCGGCAGGGAACAAAAATCATGGATGATGGAATAATTTGAGCCATAAACAAGGAATCGTGATAAGCACGGCTAATCATTTCCATTGAGGAAATCCCTAAACGGGATGCGTGCTTTTGAAGCTTCTCAATTAACTCAACCGAACACTCTATAGGATTGTCTTTATTAATAATGTCCGTTGTGAGTCTCACTCCTCTTCTACTACAGATTTCTTCTGCACTTTTTTGGATGGCATCCAAAAGGGCATCGCGACGTTCAAGCTGTATATCGCGAACATCCACTCCTAAGCACGAATGGCGAGGAATGCTGTTTACGGCACCCGGGCCGTTCGTAAATATTCCGGTTGTTGCTACTGTATCGAGACCGCCCATTTGATAAGTCAATCGCTCAATCATTAGCGTAATTTCAGCGGCGGCACAAGCGGTATCATTTCGTTCATGCATCAAAACAGCACCGGCATGACCACCATCCCCTTCCAAAGTAATCATTAAAGTAGCCGGAGCAGCTATTTTGGTGACAATCCCAACATCAATCCCCTCCTGCTCCAAAAGTGGCCCTTGTTCAATATGGAGTTCTACAAAATACTTGTACTCATGCTCAGTTAGGGCAATTTGTGTCAAATCTCCATCAAAACCGGCTTCTTTTCGAACAGTATCAAAATCAGCTGCGGAATCATCCTTCAAAGCTACGAGTTCCTCGACTGTCATGCTTCTGGAAAGCATACGACTACCGATACAGCCAACGCCAAAGCGAGTAGGTTCCTCTGAAGTAAACATAATAATTTCAATGCTTCTCTTAGGTTTGAATCCACTTTCTTTAAGGAGCCTTATTGCTTCTATTGCTCCGATTACACCAACGGTTCCATCGTATAAACCCGATTGTGGAATGGCATCTATATGTGAACCGGTCGCCACGGCAGGCAAGTCAGGTTCGCTACCAACCCACCTTGCAAATAAATTTCCGATAGCATCGGAGCGTACTTCAAGACCTGCTTTTTCGAATAGGGAAGTAATAAACTCTCTGGCTTTAAGGTCTTTATCAGTAAAAAGCACTCTGGTAACTGCCGGCAAAGTCGCATCTGAGATTTTTGCCAGATTTTTTAAATCCCAATCAACACGCAGCATACTGCGTGGATTGCTTTTGGATTGAGGTGTTGCACTATGTGCTTGATAGTCCTTTAGATTTAAACCTGCTGCTGTTCTCATATCTGAAAGCTGTTAAATGATTATCTGACTCTACACTAATTATAAAAGTGATGGTCAATATATTATTTAATAAGGTTATTTTAAAATATTACTTTATTATTTTTTGTTATGAGGATGATTTACTTATTAATTGATGGCTGAGGGTAGCCTCACCCCAACCCCTCTCCTGAATTGGGCTCGAAGCGTTTGCGTTTTTTGGATGCAGGAGAGGGGCTTTGGTTTCGTGGTGAGGAACGGATATTTGCTCTTGGCTCATATCTATGAAAGGAGTCACCCCTCACCCGACGACCAAGCACGCCAATGTTATTAATTCAAAATTCAAAATTTAGAATTAAGAATTGGGCTATGATGTAGACAATGTGTTCTAGGTCGAAATCACTCGCCAATATTCAATATTCAATAGTCACTCGCCATTCGCCATTTTCAGCGTTCTATAACTCCCGATGCCAGCCTCACCCCAACCTCTCTCCTGAATTGGGTTCGAAGCGTTTGCGTTTTTTGGATGCAGGAGAGGGGCTTTGGTTTCGTGGTGAGGAACGGATATTTGCTCTTGGCTCATATCTATGAAAGGAGTCACCCCTCACCCGGCGACCAAGCACGCCAATGTTATTAATTCAAAATTCAAAATTTAGAATTAAGAATTGGGCTATGATATAGATAAGGTGTTCTAGGTCGAAATCACTCGCCAATATTCAATATTCAATATTCAATCGCCATTCGCCATTTTCAGCGTTCTATAACTCCCGATGCCAGCCTCACCCCAACCTCTCTCCTGAATTGGGTTCGAAGCGTTTACTTTTTTCGGTGCAGGAGAGGGGCTTTGGTTATGAGATGGGAATATAATTTTTGCAACTACCCAAATCTATGAAGCGAGTCACCCCTCACCCGGCAATCAAGCCAACGACGAAATCATATGTCTTTCGGGGGAGGGGCCGGGGGTGTGGGCGAACTACGATGCCGGTAGGATATTGGTGGTTGGAATCAATTTTCTCAGCCTACTTCCCCGTCATGCGCTTGCGCTCGTTCGGGTCGAGATATTTTTTACGAATGCGGAGGCTTTTTGGTGTGACTTCCAAGAGTTCGTCGTCAATAATGTACTCTAGGCATTGCTCAAGTGCCATTTTCTTGGCGGCGCTGATTTTCACGCTATCCGCTGATTGTGATGCACGGTGGTTTGTAAGGTTCTTTTTCTTCACCACGTTTACCAACATATCATTCGCGCGATTATTGGCTCCAACTACTTGTCCGGCATAGACTGGGTCTCCCGGCTCGGAGAAAAATATCCCCCTATCCTGAAGCCCTTCAAGAGCATAAGAAGTTACGTTTCCGTTTTCAAGGGCAATTAGAGAGCCGTTGATTCTTCCCGCAATATCCCCTTTGTAATCCTCATAAGCATGGAATTGCTGGTGAATCATTGCGGTTCCTCTGGTTTCTGTGAGGATATCGCTTCTGAATCCGATCAATCCTCTTGATGGAACTTTAAAAGTTAATCGAACTTGCTCTAATTCTTGAATCATTGATTCAAGTGCCCCTTTTCTATTTAGAAGAATCTCAATCACTCTGCTTGAATATTCTTCGGGAACATTGATCATGACTTCTTCAATCGGCTCAAGCTTTACGCCTTCTTCCTCGATCATGAGTACTTCCGGACGCGATACGGCAAATTCGTAGCCTTCGCGACGCATCGTTTCAATCAAAATGGCAAGTTGAAGCTCACCACGACCGGCTACTTTGAAGACATCCGGGTTTTCTGTCGGGGATACACGAAGCGAAACATTGGTACGAATTTCCTTCATCAGGCGATCGCGAATCATGTTTGAGGTCACAAATTTTCCTTCAAGTCCGGCAAATGGGCTATCATTGACCCTGAAATACATGGCGATGGTTGGCAAATCGATATCAAAAAATGGAATCGGTTGCATATCAGCGGGGTCAGTAAGCGTATCCCCAATTTCTGTTTCTTCGTATCCGGCAAGTGCAATAATATCACCGGCAAAGCATTCATCCACCGGAACACGCTCCAAGCCGCTAAATGTAAAGAGTTTGGTTACGCGCCCTTTTTGCTTCACATTACCATGACGATCGAGCAATACAACCGCTTGATTCTTTTCTACTTTACCTTCTTCTAAGCGTCCTACGGCAATTCTTCCGACATAATCATTCCACTCAACATTACTCACAAGCATTTTGAATGGAACATCATTGTTTTGAACCGGTGATGGGATGTGATTGAGAATAGTTTCAAATAAAGGGGTTAAATCTTCATTTGTTTCACTCATATCTCTGCGCGCAATCCCTTTAATTCCAATAGCATAAAGTACAGGGAAGTCTAATTGCTCATCATTTGCATCAAGGCTTACAAAAAGGTCGAAGACTTCATTGAGAACTTCCTCAGCACGGGCATCCTGACGATCAATTTTATTGATGACCACAATCGGGCGATATCCTAAGGCTAGAGATTTACGAAGTACAAAGCGTGTTTGTGGAAGCGGACCTTCAGCGGCATCTACTAATAAAATTACCCCATTCACCATTTTGAGAATACGTTCTACTTCCCCACCAAAGTCGGCGTGGCCGGGGGTGTCAACGATATTGATCTTGGTACCTTGCCAAGTAACCGCTGTGTTTTTTGCCATAATCGTGATTCCGCGCTCGCGTTCGAGATCGCCTGAATCCATGACACGTTCCTGCACTTCTTGATTTTGGCGAAATGTTCCGCTCTGTTGAAGCATTTGATCTACGAGGGTGGTCTTACCATGGTCAACGTGGGCGATAATGGCAATATTCCGGATAGGGTAATTCATAAAAAAATAATTATTTCGATTTTGATACAGCTTAGTAAAATACGGATATTTATTGACAGTTTAATGCGTTGTTGCATCGCCTTAAAAAAGAATTTGTTTGTCGCAGTAGCGCGGAAGTTTGAGTATTTTCTGACCAATTAATATTGAGTCAGCTCCGAAAAGTCAATTATGATACAACAAGTCTCTAAGACACGAAGATTCACAAATGTAAGTTATTGTTTATACTGTAATATATTCTAAGATTGTATGACTGATTTTGTGTTTGGGATTAATTGGAGTGGGCGCAACATTAAGTAAAACATCCATCAAAACTCGTGTATTCATGCCAAAATCGTGCATAAGTCATTTGGAATGTGCTTATACAGGTAGCACCGCCGATGCGTTTCAACTTACAAACCTTAGTGAGGTCGGCAAGCCTTATCTGGTACGCTACGATCTTGAAAAAGCTTCTCAGACACTTACCAAAGCCTCATTATCCGGTCGAAGAACAGATATGTGGCGATATCACGAGGTGATGCCCTTCCCGAAAAATTCTCCTTTAATAACGCTTCATGAAGGATGGACTCCACTGCGCGCCCTTCCCCGGCTTGGTACTCAAATCGGTTTTCAGCATCTTTTCATGAAGGATGAATCTGTAAATCCAACCGGATCATTTAAAGCACGAGGAATTAGTGCTGCGATTACAGCTGCGGTTGAGCGTGGAGCGAAGGCGTTTGCCATTCCGACAGCTGGAAATGCCGGGGGTGCTTTGGCTGCTTATGCCGCCTTGGCCGGAATGCCATCATACATTTTTATGCCGGCAGATACCCCAAAAGCTTTTCAGCTTGAGTGCGAAGCTGCGGGAGCAGCCGTTACCCTCGTTGATGGTTTAATAAGCGATTGTGGCAAAATAGTAGCACAGCGAAAAGACGAAGAGGGGTGGTTTGATGTTTCCACGTTGAAAGAACCTTATCGGATTGAGGGGAAAAAGACGATGGGATACGAATTAGCTGAGCAATTTCAATTTACTTTGCCCGATGTGATTATCTACCCAACCGGTGGAGGAACCGGACTCATTGGGATGTGGAAGGCATTTGATGAAATGGAGCAGTTGGGATGGATTGATAACAAGCGCCCGAGAATGGTGAGTGTGCAAACGAGCGGATGCGCTCCCATCGTGAGAGCATGGGAAAATGGTGAGCGTCACGCCACTTATTGGGAAGGTGCGCATACCTGTGCTTCCGGATTACGCGTGCCGGCTGCCATCGGAGATTTCTTGATTTTGGATGCCATCCGCCAAAGCGGTGGATGTGCCCTCGCTGTTGATGATGCCGAAATGATGCATTATTCTCGAATGTTAGCATCTTTCAGTGGAATTTTTCCTGCACCGGAAGGTGGCGCTTGTCTTGCGGCTTTAATGAAAATGAAAGAGAAACATCTTGTCGAAGCCGATGAAAAGATAGTGTTGTTCAACACCGGCAGTGGGTACAAATATTTGGAAGCTTTTGAATGAGGATGGGATTTTATTTATACCATTGAATCACAGAATCATTTATAGGGATGGGCTCAAAAAATGAAGTACAAAATCATCAATGCGATCATAATCCATACTGCTATGATTAATGATTTTCTTTGCTTAGGGAATTCATATCCACAGATCGGGCATTCTTCTGATGTTGCATCTACATCCATTGCGCAAGATGGACACTCAACTGTTTTCATAATGTTACTGTTTCAAAAATGACATGAAGTTTTTACTTCCCAATAATAGGCGGTTTCATTGACATCTTCAAAAAACATACCTGTTGAACCTATGCAACCAAAATTGAAGAATATCAGAGTGTTTGTCTATGGCACATTGAGAAAAGAAGAACGAAACTCGTATTTACTTAAAGATGCCGTATTCGAGCGTTTGCTTCAGTTGAAAGGTTTTGAAATGTATAGCTTGGGAAGTTATCCATTCATACTACCCTCTTCTTCCGAGAAAATAATTATTGCAGAATCCTATTTGGTGGATGAGATTATTTTGGAAAAATTAGACCTGCTTGAAGAGTATTTTGGAGAGGGGCATCCTGACAATCGTTACGATCGAATTGATGTTAGAGATGAATTAGGAAGAAGTGGCTCGATATATGTTTTTTCTCCTCTAAAGTGGCCATCATACAAGACAAAAGCCAAATTACTCCCCTCCGGTGATTGGAAAAAAAGCAAATGAATTCGTTCGGTTGGGTTAGTTCAATCCAAGATTTAATTGAGCTGTTTTAACACGGTTTGTTCTTGTTGAGGGATCATATTCAACCCAGGCTATATAAACAATTGAGTCTGAACGAATCATTTTGGGGGTCATGCGTGCTGCAGGAGATTCAAGTTGAAGTGCTTTGTAGGTTTTGATATTGCCATTTCGGCTTATCTTTGCCGTATTCAATGTTTGGGCTTCTTTGTAGGTTCCAATCCATGTTATCAACGCACTTTCATGTTCAAGCATCGAAACGCTAACTCTTCCTACCGGTAAGGATTCATCTACTTTAATGAGATTATCAAAGGTTTTTCCTCCGTCATCAGAAAAAGCAACCCGAACAGAATGCTTATCGTGCGCCGCTGTGTACCATCCTGCCACGACATTATCCCCAAGTGCATCAACTGATGGTCCGTTAACAGGACATCCCCACATGACCCAACCATCATGATGTAAAGGATACGGCTCTGACCATGATTCGCCGTCAAACCTTGCAAGGTAAATATCCCTGATTTCATCCTTTGTCCGATTCCTGTATGCGAGAAGCCATCCTTCTGAGGTCTTTGTGATAGAAGTTGGGCAACACGAGCACACAAATCCATCAATCAGATGCGCGTCTGTAATAAAGCCTTGTTGGTTTGTAATGGCAGATCTCAGCGTCATAGCTCCCTCCTCATCATGGCTTTGGTGCATGTTCGATTCTGTTTCCCGACCATCCAACCACGCTGTCAAAATTCCCTGATGTATGGGTGTCATAGACACGAATCCATGCTGTGTAGGAGTATCATCGTCGTGTGGAGAAAACGGTTCTGACCAGCCACTGACTTGATCGCGCATACGCATGTGGATATCATAACCGTACACATTAGCCGAGTTTCGTACTAAATACCAAGCAACGAGTCCACCATCGGGAAGGGGCAAAATCCCCGGTAAATCCGCCCAATTCACAAACCAATTATTTCCGGATGAAATCAATTCAGGTGATGTCCAACTAGCGTTTTCAAACTTACTGAATAAGAACCTATGCTCTCCATTTTCGGAAGTTTCAACCCAACTTAGGAACAATCTACCATCCGCATCTGTGGCAATCCACGGTTGAGCGGATGGAATTCCGGCAGGATTTTCAAGCAAAATAAAGTCTGTCCGTTCTGCTTTCTGAGTGCAGGAAAACAGAAAGAAAAGAACGAAGATGAAAGGGAGTCTGATGTAGGTGTTATTCATATCGAAAAGAATACGAATCGTTTCTAAGTGATGCAATTGAGTTTATAATCGATTAACTTTACTAAGTAATGAGAAAAATCTACATCCCCCATTCAAATTACATCATTGAAAAAGTTCATCCTTATTAGTGCACTCCTCCTTTGCTGTACATCGGAAGCGTTGGGTCAGGTGTATGAGAACGTGTTTCGTAAGCCCCAGCAGCGGATGGAGTTACTCACACCTCACTTTAGGGTCATTTTTCCGGTCGGGGAAGAAGTGATTGCACTTCGTTCTGCTGAGATTCTTGAGTATCAGTATGATATGATTCAACTTTTAGTGGGCGGCTCGCTACATCGCTTTCCGGTGGTGGTGAATAATCAAAATGATGTCTCAAACGGATTTGTCACGCCCATAAATTTCAGAACTGAGATTGAAATTCCACCCATCCACGGGTTATCTATGAATCCTCGAACGGGCGGATGGATGGAAACCGTCGCCCCACATGAATTGGTTCATGCTCTCCATTTTTCGAATATACCGAGATACAGTATTCCTCAGGTAATTAGCTGGTTCTCGCCTGATTTAGCCCGCTCACTCCATTCTATTGCACCCTTTGGGATGATTGAAGGAATTGCTGTTTATCATGAATCAAATATCATTTATGGCGAAAGTGGTCGGGGAAACTATCCCTTTTTCACGAACAGGGTACTTGCTGCGAATGCGGTTGAAAAAACGTGGAGTCTTGCGCAACACCTTCAGCCAACCCGATTTAATCGTCCGCTGGATCGCCACTACTCAGGCGGATACTCTTTTATTTCTTGGCTACAATGGTATTACGGACCTGAAACGACTCGAACATCCATTGAAACATTCGTGCGCTATCCTTTCATGGGCTATGGATTTGCGCTCAGACAAGCCACAGGAGTAAGTACCCAAAGGTTATTTGAGCAATATTCAGAAACCTTAGCGGAAACCATCCTAAAACATAAAGAGAGCGTCAACGTATCCAATCAACCTGCTTACAGAACTTTTTTAGGAAATATTAGAGGGATGGAAGCCAGAAACCCTGTTTGGCTGGATGATGAACATCTCCTCATTGCGCTCCCCGGACAATTTTCAATGCGACAAGGATTTTATAAACTTAATATACATTCACAGACTTTAGAAAGCGTTCTCGAAACCGGACAAGTGCGTGATTATGCACTTTGGATGGAAAATGACCACCTTTACTATGCTCGATTCCATGCACATCCGTGGGTAAGCAATACCGCCACAATGGATATACATCAATTCGGATTATCCTCGAAAAATGACATCAGGCTTACAAGAAATAGCCGTGCAAGAGCTCCTTTTATGATCCATGGTGAGCTAAATGGTCTGCTAAATGTAAGTGATACCTCTCAGTGGGTTAGGTTTATTTCTGAGGATGAAATGGATATCGTGCTTGATGTTTATCCCGATCATATCGTTCGCGTTTTGCCAAGACCTCATAATGATGATGAAGTCGCCATTATCCTAAATCGAAATGGCGTTCAGGGGTTGTGGCTTATCCGTTTGGAGGATTTGGATGAAATATTAAACCAAAATCCTACCATCGCTTTCAGAAACGGTTCGATTTTGGATATGAGTTGGAGTCAGGATGGATATCGCCTTTATTTTAGTGCAGATGCATCAAAAACCATGAATATTTATCAGTTTGATGTAGCAGGAGAAAAGGTATTTCAGATTACGAACAGTTTGTTCAATGCGTTTAATCCGGCGGAACGTGCCGATGGTGGTAAATTGGCTTTCATTTCTCAGGAAGGAGAACAACAGCTGCCGGCTGTTATGAAACGGGAGGATTTTCTGATGCGAGAGCTTCAACCGGTTGAGTGGCAGTTGGAATTACTTGATCGAATGGAAAGGCCACGCCTCGGGAGTCATTTTGCGCATCTTTCCGAGCATTGGGAAATGCGACCATACAGAACAGGTTTACGTTGGCTCCGCCCAAGAACGATTGTCCCGTTGGCAAATCCCGCCGATGGATTCATCAATCAGAGGTTTGGCGCGAGTATTTGGGGTACGGATGTTCTTTCTCAACACTCGTATAGTTTAGATATCTCGTTTTCAAACGGACATCTTTGGTCTGATTTTTTCTATACTAACACGACATTTTATCCCGGTTATACACTTGAGCTATTTTCGCGTCCTCTTACTACGGCAAATGGATTACTTCTTGAACGAGGAGGCGGGTTATTCTTCCCTTTTCGCTGGATCACCAATGCCAATGTGAGGCAAAGCTGGATCACATTCAGACCTGGATTGAAATATCGCTCCATCCGACTCGACTTAAACACTGTTGACCCTGACATTCGGGATCAGTTTAGAAGCGATTGGATTTCGGACACCTCTATTGCCGGCTTTTTAGCTTATTATCATCGAATCCAGCAGAATATCCGGGATATTCAACCCAATTCCGGAACCATATTTTTTACCCAAGCTGAGCAAACACTCCGCACCGATAGGTTTGTGAAACGAAATGGATTGAGAGCTGGCGTAATACAGTATGTAAGTCCATGGTTAAGTGCGAATCACGGACTGCGATTCAGCGCAGAAGTTCTAACCCAAAGCCGAGCCCGATTATTTGGGACATCAGGATTAGTTTATGAAGGATTTGAGGAAAATGTCCTTGCAGGTTTAAACAACGCCGGAAGCCTAAAAGCTCGATATGTACTCCCCCTCGCATATATTGATAATGGCTGGATTTCTGTTCCCCTTTTCTTCGAGCGTGTATATATGGCTTTTCAGGCAAATAGTGTCTTCAATTTAAATGCCGATGATTTATTGCAAAGCAGCAGAACGGTTTTTGGAATTGAATTAAGAACTGATCTACGGTTTTACAACCTGCCTGTTAATCTGGGATTTGTTGTAGGATTTGAACCCACCCGAAATTCTTGGAATGTGATTGGAAGTGGGAGTACAGTTCAGTAAAGACCCGGCGTTTGCGTTAAGGGGCAATGATTACTGAGTTAGCCATAAACTATTTAATCTGCCAAACGACTTTTACGAAGCTCTCTTACCCACTTCGTACTATCTTGAAGGTCATCCCGATATTTCCAAACTCCTCTGAATGAATTTTCAACGATAGATTTTTTTTTGCTGAAAACAGATTCTTCAGATTTTTGGAGATACTTCTTTTGAAGAAACTCAACAAAATCTACCGCCTCTTGTTGGGCTTCAAGAGGTAGTTTTTTGATCTGCTTTATAAGTTCTTTCTTTGACATAACGTAATTTAGCTAATTTACCTCACATGTGAAAACGGCTACATGTCTGACGTAGTATAACTACAAAATACAAGGCTACTCCCTATGTACATTCTTTGCTTCAATCCACTTTGACATATATCGGGTACTATTATTTTTGTGATATCTCAACATAGAGCCTGTGAAATTTTCCGCGCGATGATCGCTTAATGTTGACCTTAGTTTTTCTATTTTTTGTGGAAGAACATCCCTCCACATTTCCTCTGAAAAATGACGCTTAATAATCTCGGTGGTTTTTACCGAAGCCTGCTTCCAATATATCTCATCTTCGTGAAGTCTTAACGCTTTATCTGCCATTTCTTCTACCGAATCGGAGATGTAACCCGGAGCATCATCCTGGGTGAACATCCCCTCAGCTCCAATCGATGTCGTTACGACGGGCGTTGCCGTTTGGATGGCATCGAGAATTTTCCCCTTAATTCCTGCGCCAAAAAACAACGGCGCGAGTAAACATCTTGACTTCGAAATCACATCTTTTGCATCCTGTGCCCTGCCATGAACGATAAAACCTGTACTTGGCTGATGCATATTTTGAACTTCTTCAGGTATGTAAGCTCCATAAATATTCAGATGCACCGTTTTGTTTTTTTCTCGGATACGAGGCCAAAGCTCCTTCTTCAGAAATCGAACGGCTTCTAAATTCGGTTTGTGCAGAAAGTTTCCTATGGAAATAAAACCCTGCCTTGTTTCCCAATTTGTTTTGGGGATGGTTTCTGTTGATCCAACCCAAAGTGGTAGATAAAGTAGTAAAGATTGAGGGAAGTGAAATAAATGCTCAAGTAACTCCATTTCGGCGCTGGAGATAATGAGTGAGAGATCACATCTGTACATCGAAGCAATCTCACGTTTTGCAAGGTCACTTGAGAGGATGTCTTTTTCGGTAACGACTTTCCCCTTTCTCCAGCAATCATATCTGACTTTACGGAGAAAATGGAGGTCTTCGGTATCGAGAATTCGAATGGCATCCGGACACGTTTCCTCTACCCTCCAGCCAAATTGTTCTTCTGTTGTAAAGCGATCAAAAATGACGACATCGGGATTTAGTCGTCGAATTACATCATTGAAAGAGGAGTCATTAAGCTCAATTTGGGCGGTATCACAGCCTGATGGGTTTAGATTTTGAGAATATGGAGATTCCTGTGCCGCAGAAAGAAACGTGATGTGATAGCCATTGAATATCAAGGCATCGATTAACTGTACAATTCGTGTTCCGGCTGCAGATGAGTTCGGTTCCGGCCATACTTTCCCGATGAACACACAATGTCCGGAAAAATGAGTCATTACTAATTTATTTTCTGATTAAACCAAATCTGGAGAACAAAGAAGTTCCTTGAATGGGGAAAAAACCATCTTTTACTGAGCGGACATCTTCTACTGAAACAAAGGCTTTAGGTGCTTTGCTTTCAATAACCTGTTGAATTTTATTAAGATCTCTTCTTTTAATAATCATAAGGATGAGTCGAACTTGTCCACTTCTCCCGGTAGCTGAAACAGTAGTAACACCATATTCACTCAATCTGAGTTCATCAACTAGTTCCGTAGCATCTTCACTTGTAATAATTCTCAAACAAAGCATACCCATGGCAAGCTTGCCTTCAATATAAATTCCGAAATAATTCCCCATGGAAAAACCTCCGGCAAATGCGATGAAAGACATCCAATTCTCTAGATTCTGAATGATTTGGCTAATTGCAATAAGCCAAATGAGTGATTCAAAGAAGCCTACTATTGCAGCGAGTTTCCGCAAACTGCGAGATACAAAAATGATACGAAGTGTCCCTAAAGATTGATCTACAATACGAGCTAAAAAAATAAGTAAGGGCATGACAACCCATAGAAACCAATCGAAATCAGCTAAAAAATCCATAAATAATTATTCAAAAAGTGAAGTAAATAATCCTATCAAAGATACGGCTTCCTTGAGAGCTAATCATTAAATGAATCATATCTTTACAATGCAAAAAACAAAAATTGATAATCTTTGAAATAATAAAATTAAAGTATATTTTACCTCTAAAATTAACCACTGAGTGGTTAAAATTTAGCCATTAAATGGTCAAATATTTATGTATATACATCGTCAAATAAAAACACGTATTCTTGATGCTCTAAAGGATACACCGGTTATCATTGTTAATGGTCCTCGCCAGTCGGGGAAAAGCACATTGGTTAAAAATGTGCTGGCAGGAGAAGTATTTAATTACTACACCTTTGACGATGCCACTACTCTAAGTGCAGCCAAAAGAGATCCACAAGGTTTTATTGAAGGACTGATTGGGGTCTCAATAATTGATGAGGTACAAATGGTACCCGAAATTCTAAAAGCCATTAAGCTTACGGTAGATAACGATCGAACACCGGGTCGATTTATTTTAACTGGGTCAGCAGATATAATGGCACTCCCCGGCATATCAGAGTCGCTCACGGGTCGAATGGAACTCATCACACTTTGGCCATTTTCACAGTCTGAGCTTAAAAATGAGAAAGAAACTTTTGCTGAGTTGCTCTTTAAAAAGCCAGAGCAACTTATCCGCCAAGCTACCCCCATGAGTAAACTCCAACTTGCCCGAAAGGTCATTGCAGGAGGTTACCCCGAAATACAACGAAGAGATTCGGATAGGCGTAGAAATGCATGGTTTGAATCGTATCTGTCCGGGATTTTGCAGCGCGATATCAGAGAACTGGCACAATTAGATCGTCTGGCTACCATACCGGATTTACTAACCCATATTGCCGCACGCATGGGAAGTACAGTGAACTATTCTGAGCTTTCACGAACATCCGGGATTCCGAATACTTCTTTAAAACGGTATCTAACACATTTAGAGCACATCTTCCTGATAAAAAAACTACACCCTTGGAGTGGGAACATCAGTAAAACATTGGTGAAATCACCCAAGTATGTTATTACCGACGCCGGTCTCTCATCCTTCTTACTCGGACTTGAAAACGCTGAAGAGTTGGAGTCATCCAGACATTTTGGACCTTTACTGGAATCCTTTGTAGTGATGGAGCTAATAAAACAACTTTCATGGTCTGAGGTAAAATATAAAATCTATCATTTCCGAAGCCACTCAGGAAATGAAATCGATATTGTATTACAAGACAACAAGTCTAGAATTACGGGAATAGAAGTAAAATTGTCTTCTAGTGTGGGAAGAAGCGACTTTAAAGGGCTGGTTTCTTTAAAAGAAGAGTTAGGAGAAAAATTTCATAAAGGCATTATTCTGTACTCAGGAACTCAAACAATTCCCTTTGAAGATTCCATATTTGCACTTCCATTATTTCACATTGTTTAAATATGTAAAAACAATGTTTAATTAAAAATAAGAGTATTTTTACCTCTAAAATTAACCACTGAATGGCTAAATTTTGACCATTGTGTGGCTAAATATTGACCATAGTGTAGTCAATATTTGGTCATTATTTATCTTTTCTCTTCAATAACATCTGATAGTGGAACATTACTTTCATAGAACTTGGCCCATTTCTCTTCGGGGTCGGGTTGGGTTAAGAGGGATACAACAATAAGCACAAGTATAGATGCACCGGCCGCCGGTAAAACAATATAACTTGTAGAAATCACCGGCTCAGAGCTAATACTATTCATCAATGTGATCAGTATCGTCACCCCCATGCCTGTAGCGATCGAAGCAACTCCTCCGGCGGTTGTAACACGTTTCCACAGGAATGCTGCTAACAAAGCAGGCGTAAGACCGGCTCCTACCATTGTATATGCAGTAAACGCCATGTCTAATATGGTTCTGAACTGTGTGAGGAGCAAATAGGCAACAATCCCCAAGACAAAAACCATCGTACGCTGAAAACGCACCATCTTCTTTTCAGAAGCTGCTGGATTAATAAACCGTTGATAAATATCTCGGGTTATATTCGTTGATGGTGCCAATAAGAAACTGTTTCCTGTCGAGGTTATGATGGCAACTGCCGCGCAAATGAGCAAAAGTCCAAAGAATATCGGGAGACCAATTTCTGTTCCGAATCGCGCTGCATGGAGAATAATCTGTTCAGAATTTTCATAGGCAAGGTGAAATGCTGATGTTTCCGGTAATATGGAATGAAAATGCGTAAAAGCAAGAATTGCCAAAGTAGCAATGGCCGTCTCAACAATTATGGTTCCAATTACCCACCAAACTACAGCCGTTTTTGCCGCTTTTTCATTCTTAGCCGAGAAAAATTTCTGATACATATTCGACTCCCCCATTAACAACAAAAATGTGGGGAAAAATACACCCATTGCCCAAAGAAAATCGTGGCCACCCATTACGGTTAGTTTTATCGGCTCCACATTTAATGCAACAAATTCCGTGCCTCCCAGACTAAAAAACACAATGGGCACTGCAAGCACAATAGCAATTGTAATTACGGTTCCATTTATGATATCTACCGATACGATGGAGAGCATACCGGCAAATGCTGTGAACGCAATAATGAAGGTTGCCGTTAAAATGGCTCCTATATGCTCACGTAGATATATTTGCCCGGCTTCTCCTAATAATCCGGTGGAGGCCACAAGCTCAACGATGCGGTCTAATCCGTCTGAAGCGACCAAATTCAGCACAAAGCCTCCGCCTCTGAACTGATAGCCAACAATGGTCGTGTAGGCAATTACGATTACAATTGTGCCTAAAATCCTTCCCCATTTGTTGTATCTAAGCTCTAAAATATCGGGTACAGTGTATTGAGCTATACGCCTTACCCGTGCTGCTAAAAAAAACACAATCACAATTCCAACCCATGCTCCGGCAGCCATCCAAAGCTCAGAAATTCCAACTCGGGCAGCAAATCCCGCGCCGGCAAGCAAGCTTCCTGAGCCAATCCAGGTGCATAATAATGTCCCAACCAATTTATATGTAGGCACGGAGCGTCCGGCGACCATGAAGTCATCCTGACTTTTTATTGCTCTGCTTTTTATGATGGAAATGACCATCAATAAGGTTAGATAGAGTAGCACTACCCAAAAAAATATGGACATCGGTTCTGATATTTGAGTTTTTGAAGGTTAAATATGGAAGAGTGAGCTGTTTCTCTCCACAAGCGAATGCAATGTAAGTAATTTATTTACTTGAATCATTTCAAAATAGCAAGAAGACACTTTACCCGTTTAACTTTGAAAAGTGAATATTTTTAATGATTTATATCGCTCGTTAAAGTATCTTACCTTTAAACACTATCATTATTAAATATACTATCATGCCTGTTTTAAATCTTTCATCAAAACGTTCGCGTGTTCATGGGTTGTTTTCAATTCTTGTAGTTTTAGCATGCTTGCCGATTGCTTCTTATGCTCAGGTTCCCGGCTGTACCGATCCATTGGCCACAAATTTCAATGATGAAGCAACCATCAATGATGGGAGCTGTGTCTATCCTGCCACCATCATTTCTTATGAATCGCGCGTACAGTTGCCTTCTGTTATGGATGAAACTTCCGGTTTAATCTTCTGGAATAACAAATTCTGGACTCACAACGATGATACCGATTTAAACCTCTATGGTTTTTCCTTTGATAATCCGGCAGTATATGAAACCATTGCACTCTCCGGACTCTCAAATATCGACTGGGAAGAGCTTACACAAGACGATAACTACCTTTACATCGGTGAGTTTGGAAATAATAGCGGCAACCGCACTGATTTAATAATCTACAAAATCACGAAAGCATCTGCATTAGCTGGTAACCCACAGGCAGAGGTAATCTCTTTCAGTTATGAAGATCAGACAGATTTCAATCCGCCAGGTGTTAATCAAACCGATTTCGATGCTGAGGCCTTTATCGTAAAAGGCGACCGCATTTTCATTTTTACGAAGGAATGGGTGAGTCGGGGAACTACCGTTTACGAAATTCCCAATCAGCCCGGAACTCATGTGGCTGTAAACCGAGGCAGATTGCAAATTGACGCAATGGTAACCGGTTCTGTGTATTTGGAACAAGAGAATCTGCTTGCTTTTATTGGCTATAACTTCCCGAATATTGGCCCAACTTTTATCTATTTACTCTATGATTTTCAGGGGGATGATTTCTTCGGTGGAAATAAACGTATGTTAGTCCTTCGCCTGACCGATTTTGTGGGACATCAAGTGGAGGCGATAACCACAAAAGACGGACTTACATTTTATGCCACAAATGAATTTGCAAGTGGTTCCGGACTTACCATTCCACAACGGATACATTCTTTTGATTTAAGCCCTTTCCTGGAAACATATCTCAGTAGCTTGCCAATGCCAAACCGTTATTATTACAGAGGGTATGGTGAGCTTACACAGCCTGAAAGTTGGGCAACGAATCCTAATGGAAGCGGGCGCTCACCTGAGGATTTCAGCACTGATAATATGGAATACGTGATTTCTACTTCTGATTCCTTCATCATTGATACGCCCTGGAATATCACCGGGTCGAATGTTCGTGTTACGGTTGGACATGATGGCGGATTACCGGTCACTGTCACTTTAGAATCTCCTGTTCAGGCTACATTTAATGTTAAGGCGAATGCATCCCTGATTATTGATGGCGTTCAACCTCCCACTTTCGGACAACTTGCCGATAACAGCACAATTGAAATAAAAAACGCGGCTGATGTAATATTATCCGAAAGTGACTTCTACCATTTATCTATCACTAATTCTGAGTTCGGTACTCCTGAAAGTACCCTTTCGCTATCATTCAGAGGTGATTTTATCCTGAATGGCAATCAAAACACCCTGCCCGAAGCGTATTCCTTAACGTTTTATGATTCGAATCCTCAAATCTTCGCTTCGGATCTCCCGCTAACGTTATCCCAATTACTCATAAATAAAACAGACGGACTTCTTGAAATCACAATAGAGGATGCTCTTAAAATAAATCAACTGTTTCAATTGGAATCAGGGGAGATTTCACTCACCAATGAACTAATTTTAGCATCGGGCGGTCTCTTTTGGAATGATACCTTAATGGAGCCTGAACTAACATTTGAGCGAAACATTTCAGCGCCAAGCCCTGCGCAAAACTCCTATTATTGGACATTGATTTCATCACCTGTTTCCGGCGCAATAGCCGGCGAAAATGGCTTATTGGGATCTATTTGGACGCAAGGTTTCCCCGGCTCCGATGATCCCGGAGCTGAATCCGCCTCGGTCTATTTCTTTAATCCTGATGCTTTATGGCAACGTCCGCAAGAAAACGCGTGGATCCCCGGTTTAGGCTATGCGGTTCAAATCAACGACCAACGAAATCCGAATCTACCGAATAACCCAGTTGATTTTGGAACTCCGCTACGTATCAGCGGTACTCAGAATGTTTTTTCGGGGGATGGTTTCGTATTCCCAAATCTACGTTATACCACCCTTGCAGCTTCGGGTAATTTTCATCTTTTGGGAAATCCCTTTGCCATTTCCCTGGATTGGAGCAACAATACCCCCGAGGCATGGCAACGCTCCGGAGTAAATGAATTCATCTATCTCTGGAATCCTATGGAAGATAGATATTTAATTGGGGGGATGTCATCCCTTCCTGAATCACTAAAAGGTTTAATTACAACCGAACCTGTCATTGGTCCGTTTCAATCTTTTTGGATACAGACGCTTGAAGAGAATCCATCCCTAATCGTTGGAAAACAAGCCCGGAGTTTAACGCATCCTAATAATGAACTATTCAATACTCAAGAAAATCAACCGGTTATTGCGTTATCATTTAATGATTCGCATTATACGGCGTTTTTGTTAGATGGAGCATTTTATCGTTCGAGTCCTGTATTCGTGGAATACTTGCAACCGCTTGGGGATACATATTCTTACCTTTACTACTGCTCTAATGGTACACCTGCACTTCTTGGTGAATATTATCTGGAGGATATATTTACCGATATCCCCATTTATCTTGGTTCCGTTGCTCCTTTTACGACTCCCACCGCTGAGGGAACATTACGTTGGCCTGTGTTTGAATACATCACACCAAATTATATTGTAACACTCACTGATAATGAAACAGGAATTACAGTTGATTTGCGAGAAGAATCGTCTTACACTTTTGAATATACCCCGAATCCAAGTGATGAAGGCTTTGGATTTACCCGACCGGAATGTCCCGCTGATGAATCATCAGCACGGTTTATCCTGAGTTTTGAACTGGATATATTAAATGTACCATCAATCCCTTCTGAACTGCCGATTGTAAGCACATTACATCAAAATTATCCGAATCCATTCAATCCTTCTACCGAAATTTCCTTTGATTTAGCTCGAACCGGCACTGTTTATCTTGGGATTTATGATATGCTAGGAAGGTTGGTTTCCGTAATCACTAACGAAACATTGGCAGCAGGAAACCATTCTTTTCATTTTGATGCTTCTCATCTTTCAAGCGGAGTGTATCTATACAAATTAAGAACCGAATCAGGACAACTCACTCGTAAAATGACGTTACTGAAATAGTATCATCCATTCGGATTAAGAAAACCCGAGCCATACCATAAGTACCATACATACCGCTGCCATCAGCAGGAATTTGAGCATCAAGGGGAAGCAAAAACGGAACCAACGGTCATAAGGGACAGCTGCCATCCCCAGCATACCCATTAAAACTGCATTTGTTGGCACAATCATATTTGCGAATCCATCCCCAAAAACAAAGGCTTGAACAGCTATTTGGCGTGATATGCCCAAGATATCACTCAGTGGCGCCATAAGAGGCATCGTTACAAAGGCTTGTCCGCTTCCGGAAGGGACAAATAGGTTTAAAACGGTTTGCATCATCATCATTCCGACAGCTGCAAGTTCGGCTCCAACCATATTCAACGGAATGGACAGATAATGCACGATGGTATGGAGAACTTGTCCGTCTTCAAGCATAAGGGCAATTCCACGGGCGACACCAACTAAAAGTGCCGTTTCGGTAAGCTCTTTAGCGCCAACGACAAACTCTTTAGCCATCATACTTGGTCCGAGTCGTGCAATAATGGCCGTTATAATCCCTAATATCAAAAAAGCAGCTCCTAATTCGGTTAAATACCATCCATAATTTCTGATTCCATACACCGCAACAAAAAGAGCCCCAATAAATGCCACAAGTATGAGTACATGCGAAACGGTTAAAGAAGGATACGCTTTATCTGAATCTTCCTTCATTGGAAAAGGGATGTCAGCAACCAGGCTTTGTGAAGGGTTTAGTTGCACTTTTCGGGCATAGCTCCACACATGATGCGCGCCCACCATCACAAAAGGAAGCATAACTCCCAGGCGAACTTCCCAGCCGGAATAGGTTGGTAATCCGGCGATTCCCTGTGCCACAACTACAGTATATTGATTAAATGCAGCAGCCCCATAACCGACACCATACCCCACGATAATCATTCCTACGGCAGTCATAGTGTCCATTTTCATACTTCGGCAAAGAGCAGCGAGAATCAGAATAAACGGGATGTATTCTGCCGAAGCCCCAACCGCACTTGAGGCCATTGCGAACACAAGAATTACAATAAAAATCAGCGTAGCCGGTTTTGAGCCGAGATTTTCAAGCAGTCTTCCGAGTAGCGCATCAATCGCGCCGGTTTTTCGAATAACCGCCATCACCCCACCGATGATAAACAGGAAAAAGATGATATCCTGCGCTGCAGCAAATGCTCTTGGGATGGCTGTAAACAACGAGATTGGATGCAAGGTAACGCCATCTTCCACCATTTCAAATGTCCCCGGAACAACCCCCTGACGACCATTAATCAACTCCGTCTCAAACGCACCTTGTGGGATAATCCATGTAGCAACAAGCGCCGCAATCATTAAGATGAAGAGCAAAGTAAGCGTATGGGGCATGTTAAACTTCATAGAAAAGGGAATTTAGTCGGCGGAGTTATCGGTTTTTTGTATGGAGTCGAAAATAGGAAGCAACCGTATGACTTACAACCCGCATAAACTCATCCCAATAATTCATCTTTATTTCGGACGCATCCCAAACTTTACCAAAAATAATGAGCCTTGATTCCACACCGATTCATGATTCGCCTAATTAGTCAAGAAGCAACATACTACAAATGTATAAAAACAATATTTCAACCTCTTACACCGAGCGATAGCGATTCTCGCGAAACGAAACTTTGTGTGTTTTAGCCCTATAGTTAATATTTAACTCTTCTAATCTGACTATCAATGACAGAGGTGATTTATTCAATGGTAAATTGCTTCACTACAATCCCACAAGGAGTCCGGGTGAGCGGAGCATCAGTTTGGAATGTAAACTATAAGTAAGATTTTTTGACCGAAGCGTAGTCGAACCCCTGTTTGTACTGCCAAGGAACGCTCCGAAAAGTATCATCATCAATGCTTCGACTACATACCGGACTTAATAGGATGCCCTTAGCGCATTAGAAACCCGGCATTCCGCTACTTATGACAGAATTATTTTATTCAATGCTAAATTGCTTAAATACGTCATTCCGGAAAGCCCGCTAAAATGTTAGAAACTCAAAAAACTGTTTATGGCTTATCCAGCCTGTCCCGATTTGTCGTGGAGAATCTGGATGTTTAAAACACAAAGAACGCAAGAAAGGAATGAGTATCGAAGTTTTATTCGAACACAGAGCTAATTCAAGCAACCAGATCCCGGATAAACCTCCGACAATTTCCATGGTATAAACATCCCAATAGGGTTTTCCGGGATGACGGATTCAGAGAAGGGATGTAGTAATTAAGCACATGTTTTTTAAACGGAAAGGAAAATAGCCCTGACGGGGCGTTGCATCGACTAGCGTGGGGCAACGTCCCACGCGGAGTGTGGAGCGGCAAGGAGAATAACGAAGCTTCATCAACCAACCCTTCGACTACATACCGGGCAAGTATCGAAGCCACTTGAAACAACCAACCCCGGCACTGCGCTACTAATGACAGACCTTTTCCATCTCTGTCATTAGTAATAGACTAGGGTCACAAGTAATTGATTAATTTGGGATTACAACAAGTCCCCCTTTGGAGGGGGACTTGTTGTTTCTTAGTGGTTTAGGGAGAGTGAACCTTGGCTATTTTTGTACAACAATTGCACCGTTTTATGCAGTCTGCCAAAGGAACCTAACTCTGTCATACACCTCAAATGTATTACGCGTAAGCGCAGATATTAATTTCTCAGGGTGACGAGTAGGATTTGAGATTTTATAATAAATATAAACAACAATTTACACAAAAACCCTTAACTCGCAACATGAAACCTGCAACCCGAAACCCGCAACCGGTTTTCCTTGATAACCTTCTAACGGATTCCGAACCTTTCATACCCCTAAAATGTATTAACCGATAGCGCAAATATTAATTTCTCAAAGTTGCCTCGAAAATAATCTGGGTAACATTTACCAAAAATGAATGTCACTAAGATTCTTGCTATTTTAGTAGCTATTCAATAGACCATAATTTTTATTTTGTGAGCAATATCACCCAAAAAGAACCCATAGCCGCAATCGCAACGCCTTCAGGCGAGGGAGGAATCGCCGTAATTCGGGTTTCCGGCAAAGATGCCATTCCTTTGGTTAACCGAATTTTTGAAGGAAATAATCTCGAAGAAAAGCAAAGCCACACCGTGCACTATGGCATAATCGCGCGCAATGGCCACCGGATTGATGATGTACTCGTTACTCTGTTCAAAGCTCCACGGTCATATACTGGAGAAGAAACCGTTGAAATTTCATGTCATGGAGGAGTGTTGAATACCCAATTGGTGCTCGAAACGGTTTTGGCGGCCGGCGCACGTGCGGCGGAACCTGGAGAGTTTACGCAACGTGCGTTTCTTAACGGCAAACTCGATTTATCGCAAGCGGAGGCTGTCGCCGACTTAATTCACGCGAAAAGCAAAAAAGCCGCAGAAGCGTCAAGACAACAATTGGATGGAAAATTGGGTGCACACATCAAAGCATTTCGTCAACAAATTATTGATGCTACTGCCTTGGTTGAACTTGAGCTTGATTTTATTGAAGAAGATGTAGAATTCGCAAGTCGAGATCAATTGAGGAGATTATTAAACGACTTAGATGCAGAAATTACCCGGCTTTTGGCATCTTATGAAACCGGAAGATTGGTAAAAAATGGCGTCAGAACGGTGTTTGCGGGCGCACCGAATGTGGGGAAGTCCACGTTGCTGAACACGTTAATGGGGAAGGAACGCGCGATTGTATCGGACATTGCCGGTACCACCCGAGATGTAATTGATGCGGATTGGAGTTATGATGGTTTGTTATTTACACTTACCGACACGGCGGGACTTCGGGTCACCGATGACATTATTGAAGCCGAAGGGGTAAAGCGGTCGCATAAAGCCGTTGAGGATGCGGATTTAGTTTTATTTCTGATTGATTTAACGGACCCAGCTCAGCTCGAAAAAGCACATGTACACGAATTTAAGAGTCGATATCCTGAAAAAGCGGTGCTCACTATCGGAACGAAAGCGGATTTATGTGCTGATATTCCCACAGAAGGCTATGATATGGTAATTTCAAGCAAAAATGAATTGGGGATTGAAGACCTGAAAAAGAGAATGAAAGAAGCGGCGCTCCATGATACCGAAATTGATACCTCTGCCCTGCTTGTGACCTCAAGCCGACACCGTGATGCCCTCGAAAAAACGCAACTTCATATACGTCAGGCGTTGGAAGCGCTCGAAGTTGGCATCACCGGTGACTTCATCTCCATAGATTTGCGCGCATCCCTCCACCAACTCGGTCTCATCACCGGCGAAATCACCACTGAAGATCTATTAGATTCGATTTTCAGCCGATTTTGTATCGGTAAGTAATAATTTCTTATTGCCCCCTGCCCTACTTCACCAGCAACATTTTCCTCGTTAACACGGTGCCGGCGGACTCTAAGCGGTAGAGATACATGCCGCTTGCCAACCGTGTTGCGTTGAAATTCACCGTATGCACACCCGCCGTTTGATGCCCGTTAACGAGTGTCGCCACGCGCTGACCCATCACGTTAAACACCTCAAGGCGAACCTCTGCTGCTTCGGGGAGGTCGTAGCGAATTTGGGTGGTTGGATTGAATGGGTTGGGGTAATTTTGATGGAGGGAAATTCGGGTTGGATGGTCGTGGGGTGTTTCATCATCTATACTTGTAGTAACTCGTGTAGCAGTGAATAAGATTTCGTCGTAGGGCTGACCACATGCCCCTAGTGTATTCTCCCGGATCACGAATGTGAACTCAGAATCATCTTCAGGATCATAAGAACCCATAACTTCGGTGGCAGGCCCATATTGAATTGCAATGCCCCCACATCCCAGCCCAGTTGGAATGGAGGCATTTAGTGTAACTGTTTCATCGGTAAATTCAAGTGTATAAACCCTAGTAGCTGTTCCAAATACAGCAAGTGGTTGTGCAGCAAATGAAATTGTATTTCCAGTACCGGTTGCATGAAATATTACTGTAGATGTTTGGCTTTCGTTAAATAACCAGCCATTTGCATAAGCACTTGCCACGCTATTAGATACACGGCTTTGTTCTATTTGATATAATCCACTAAATAAATTCCCTTCAGCACAATTACCCCAATCCGGAAAAAATTCCGGGTCAAGGGCGCTACCTGTTGCAAAATCTGTTGGTTCATCTAATATAAATGTGCACCAATTAGTCAAATCTTGATTAAAATTCACCGCATTCAGAAACATGGCATCCATTTGAAAAACAAATCGGACATCCCAGTTTCCTATTGGTTGATTAAACTGACTACCAGAAAACATCGCTTCCATATTCGTTACTTGCCCCACATCCCAACCTCCAATTTCTAGGTCAAACTGACTGTCCATAAACATTTTGCTCATATTAGTAACAGTACTTAAGTTCCAACCTCCTATGGTTTGATTAAATTGACTACCGCGAAACATTTCAGTCATGTTTGTGACAGCGGTAGTATTCCAGTTTTCAATATCTTGATTAAAGAGACTATTTTTGAACATGGAATTCATATTTGTAACCAAGCTCACATCCCAGGTACTAATGTCACCATTAAATATACTCGATTCAAACATACTAGTCGTATTTCTGACTCTACTTACATCCCAATCGCTAATATCCTGATCAAATACGCTCGATTCAAACATACTGCTCATATTCTCTACTTTACTAACATCCCAATCATCAATAGGTTGATTAAAAATTGAGTTCTCAAACATCCGACTCATCGAGGTTACATTACTTACATCCCAGGTACTAATGTCACCATTAAAAGTAGAATTATTTAAAAATAAGCCGCTCATATTGGTGATCCCGCTTGTACAGGTTGTACTGGCATTCGAGTCGTTAATTTGTTCACGGGATCGCTTGGTGTAGATTATACCATTTATTTCTCTGCTAGTTCCCATACTGGCATTCGGGCACATAATTGTTATTCCATTATCGGCAATATAAAACTCAGAGCATGTACCCCATATCGGATGATTTTGAAATGTTAATGGAGCATTCACAGAAAATAATTGAGGCATAGATGTGAAATTTGTAACACACCAATTTCTTAGATTTTGATTAAAATTCACCGCATTCATGAACATAAAATCCATGTTTGTAACGTTACCAACTCTCCATAACCCAAGTGGTTGATTAAAAACACTAAAACTAAACATACTTTCCATATTTGTAACGTTGCTTACATTCCAGCTTTCAATAGGCTGATTGAATATACTTGAACGAAACATGCTTCCCATATTCGTGACGTTGCTCACGTCCCAATTTCCAATGGGTTGATTAAAAACACTAAAACTAAACATATTTCCCATATTTGTAACGTTGCTTACATCCCAATCACCAATTGGTTGATCAAACGGGTTTCTTCCAAAACCAGAGGAATTTGAAAACATTCCGCCCATATTAGTGACATTACTAACATCCCAGTTACCAATGGGTTGATTAAATTGACTGCTGCCAAACATATAGCTCATACTTGTTACATTACTTACGTCCCAGTCGCCGATTGGGTGGTTAAATTGACTGCCGCTAAACATAGAGCTCATACTTGTTACATTACTTACGTCCCAGTCGCCGATTGGGTGGTTAAAAGGGGTATTTCTGAACAGGTTTGACATGACTGTGACGTTACTGACATCCCAATTTTCGATTGGTTGGTTAAAAGGGGTATTTCTGAACAGGTTTGACATGACTGTGACGTTACTGACATCCCAATTTTCGATTGGTTGGTTAAAATCACTAATACTAAACATAGAGATCATGTTTATAATGTTGCCAACGTTCCATTCGCCAATTGGTTGGTTAAATGGCGTCATAGTAAACATGAAAGAGGAGTTGGTAACATTACTCACATCCCAGTCTTCAACAGGTTGATTAAACGGCGTATCGATAAACATCTCTGACATGTTCGTAACATTACTCACATCCCATGTATTAATTGGTTGGTTAAATTGACTGGAAACAAATAAGCCTACCATATTTGTCACATTACCCACATTCCAATTACCAAGAGGCTGATTGAAGGGTGTCCTTACAAACATTCCACCCATATTTGTTACATTGCTAACATCCCAGGAGTCCAGGGATTGGTTGAATGCACTGTCCCGGAACATTCTAAACATATTCGTGACATTACTTACATCCCAATTTTCAATTGGCTGATTGAACGCCACGTTTCGAAACATTCCTTCCATAGTAGTGACGTCACTTACATCCCAACTGCTGATGTCTTCATTGAAATTTACTTTATTCGATTTACTGCTTTTCAACTCAATGACATATTCCGTAAATAATGAATGAAGGTCCGGATCAGTTATATATTCTGAAGTGATTTTTTGTTTTTCTACATGTATTTGCTTGAACTCTTCATACAAGCTGTTTATACCGGCTGTCTGAGTTCCAAACAAATACGACATATCTGTTATTCCACTTGTACATGTAGTAGAAGCATTTTCTGTAGTAATTTCTTCGCGTGTACGCTTTGTATAGACAATTCCATTTATTTCACCCGTCTCCCCAACTTCAGCGTCGGGGCATTTTATGGTTACGCCATTTTCGGCAAGATAGAAATTCGGGTTTTCCTGTGCATGAGCCTGGGGCAAAACTATAATTAGCAGGCCCATAGTTATGATGAAGGATAATAGTGATTTCATAAAGCTTAACTGTGTTTAAAATTGTCGTGTTAGTGTGTGGAATTTCGATGCTTATTTTACCAAAACCATCTTCATGGTTTCCATAAAGTTCCCGCTCGTAAAGCGGTAAATATATACCCCGCTTGCGAGTCCGCTGCCATTAAACGTGGCCGTATGCACGCCCGCTGCCTGATGCTCGTTAACCAATGTCGCCACGCGCTGCCCCATCACATTAAACACCTCAAGGCGAACCTCGGCTGCTTCGGGGAGGTCGTAGCGAATTTGGGTGGTTGGGTTAAAGGGATTGGGGTAGTTTTGATGGAGGGAAATTCGGGTTGGATGGTCCTCGGGTGTTTCATCATCTATACTTGAGCTTATCCGTGTAGCGGTGAATAAGATTTCGTCGTAGGGCTGACCACATGCCTCAGTTACATTTTCACGGATTACAAACGAGAATTCGGAATCGTCATTCGGATCATACGAACCAAAAACTTCCATTGCCGGCCCGAATTCAATTGGAGCTGAACCACACATTAATCCGGTATTCAGTATATCTTTGAGTGTTACTGTACCATCTCCAAAACTAAGTGCTAAATAGAACTCTGCTGAATCATGCTCTGCCAAGGGTGTGGCTTTAAAAACGACATTTGCAGTTGCTCCTATATTATGTATCTCAACATCAAATGTTTGGGTTGCATTAAATAGCCATCCACCAGCAATGGCACCGGCCACACTTTCAGATGCCCGGCTTTGCTCAATGCGAAACAGTCCTCTTGAGGGAACTCCCTGTGGACAATTCCCCCAAGATGGTAAAAATTCTTCAATCATAGGACTGTTCGTAGCAAAATGTAGCGGATCTGACTCAACATTCTGGACGCACCAAAAACTTAAATTCTGAAGAAAATTATTAGCTCCATCAAACATTCCATTCATATGAATAACATTACTAACATCCCAATTCCCTATATTTTGATTAAATCCCCACGTATATGCAAACATACGATGCATATTTGTCACATTACTCACATCCCATTCCCCAATGGGTTGATTGAAATAACTGTCGTAAAACATCTCATGCATGTTTGTCACATTACTAACATTCCAATTTCCAATAGGTTTGTTAAATGGGGAATTCCAAAACATTTCACTCATATTTGTTACTGAACTAACATCCCAATTCCCTATATTTTGATTAAATCCCCACGCATATGCAAACATACTTTCCATATTTGTAACATTACTTACATTCCACTCATCAAGAGAATGATTGAAAGGTGTACCATAAAACATCCCACTCATATCTTGAACTTTTCCTGTATTCCACATACTGATATCTTGATTGAACCTGGAGTTCGCAAACATGGCAGCCATATCTGTAACATTGCTCACATCCCAGTATTCTAATGGTTGGTTAAATGGAATAGGAAAAGGCATGCTTTCCGCAAACAATCCTCTCATATTCGTTACATTACTTACATCCCAATTTCCTATAGGTTGATTAAAATTCCTTATGTATCCCAAATCAAATAAAAAATAGCTTAAATCTGTAACAAGAGAAGTGCAAAGCTTTGTTAAATCTGCATCTTCGGCGAGTCGCTGATCCAAAAGTGCCCGGTCAACGGCCTCATATTCAACCCCATTTACCATTCCCGTTTCGCCAACCTCGGCGTCAGGACATTTTATGGTTACTCCGTTTTCAGCGAGGAAGAATGTGTTTTTTTCTTGGGCTTGAGCAAGAGGAATCCAAATTAAAACAAAAAGACAAGCACTTATGAAGGATAGTAGCGTTTTCATAGTATATATGTATTTAATTTACCATCTGATAAAATCTTATATCAAGATAATAATTTTAATACAGATATCATATTCTATAGGTGTGTAATTTACTTACACACCTATCGCTACTTATTGCTACTTCACCAGCAACATTTTCCTCGTTAACACGGTGTCGGCGGACTCCAACCGATAGAGATACATGCCGCTTGCCAACTGTGTTGCGTTGAAATTCACCGTGTGCACGCCCGCCGTTTGATGTCCACTAACGAGGGTCGCTACACGTTGACCAATCATATTATAAACGCTTAGGCGAACCCATCCATCGTGCTGTAATTCATAGCCAATTTGGGTAGATGGATTGAAGGGATTTGGATAGTTTTGATGCAATTTAACCGCAACCGGATGCTCTACCATTGGCTCGGTTGAAACCGCATCCCCAAAAACACCATACCTATAGACAAAACCAATCCCCCCGACAGCCCAGCCGGAAATTTCACTTAGCATATAGATACTATTCACCAAAAAGCCTGAAGCGTTGGTCAACTGCGTCTCTTCCCAGGTTAAGCCTCCGTCCGTTGTATGTAATAAACTATTTTGTTGACCATTCCTTACTGATAACCAACCTGTAGAGGAGTCCAAAAAAGACATGCTTGTTATGTTTCCTGATATTGGTAATTCAATGGACTCCCATGTTTCACCTCCATCAGTAGTTTTCAACATGGTTTGATTATCTCCTGCAACATATCCCAAATTTGCATCAAAAAAACGTACACTACTCAAAGAGTGGCTCACTCCGCTTGTTTGCTCGGTCCAAGTTACGTTACCGTCGGAGGTCTTGAAAATTCGTCCACCGTTACCGACTACCCAGCCCGTTTCCATATCAATAAAGTGCATATCTCTTATGAAGTTTGATGCCCCCGTATGTTGCGATGACCATTGTGACCCACCATTTGTCGTTTTATGTACAAATCCATTAAAACCGGCAATGTATCCTGCTTGCGCGCTTAGCATCTGAGCCCTAACAAAGCTAATATTTGCGGTGCCTCCTACGGGTCCTCCGGTGGTCCAGGTTTCACCTCCATTATTGGTACGGCGAAAATATCGGTTTGTGCCGACTACCCAGCCATTGTCTTCATCATAGAAATGAATATGATTAAGATTTCCACCCGCTGAAAGCGTTTGTTCACTCCACGTTTCACCCCCATCTGTGGTTCTGAAGACTACACGATCGTTTCCTGCAATCCATCCATTCTCTTCATCCGTGAAATGGACAGAAAGTACATTCATGTTAGTTAACTGAATGGTTCGATTATCCCAGGTTCCATCACCAGTCGTTCTATAAATCAACCCATTTTGCCCCATGGCCCAGCCTGAGTTCCCCGTAAATGCAACCATGTTTAATGAACCGGCACTTCCGCTATTAACTTGAGACCATGTTTGTCCACCGTTTGATGTTTCCAGAATCCGTTCACCTGCACCAACTGCAAAACCACGTTGGTTATCCATAAAGTAAACCCCAAACAAGTTCGTCTGTATGCCTGAAGTTTGTTGCACCCATGTCTGACCACCATCTGATGTATGTAAAATCCGTCCAAGTGAGCCTACCGCCCATCCATGATCTTCATCCGGAAAATGGATTCCATAATGCCAGTTATTTGTAAAGTTTCTGGCTGTCCAATTTTGTCCGCCGTCTGTGGTTTCAATGATATAGGCATTTGCTCCGGTTCCGCCAACCGCCCAACCATGTTCTGCTGTTAAAAACTGAAGATGAACTGTGATGGAATTTGCTACAACATTTCGGGCAGTCCATGTAGTACCACCATCAGAGGTTGAACGGATTATACCACCGAGCCCACCAATATATCCGATTTGTTCATTTACAAAGTGAACAGCATAGAGTGCAAATGGAACACCACTCGATTGCACCTGCCATGTTTGTCCACCATCATTGGTTCGAATAAGTCGGCCGGCATCTCCTACAGCCCAACCAACCTGTGCGGATGCAAAATGAACTTTAAACAAATCTTCACTCACTCCGCTATTAAAAACAGACCAATTCTCACCGCCATTTGTCGTACGGAAAATAGTACCTGACTTCCCAACGCCAACAATATGTTGGTCATTTATCATGTGGAAATCAGCTACTTCATTACGCTCGAACTGTGGGTAAAGAAGTCGCCACTCGGGACTCGAATCAGCTAAAAGGGTTGCTGAACATAACGTGACAATAGCTACTAATGCCGCCAGGGTAATTAGATGTTTCATAATTGTAAGATTAGGTTGAAATTACACGTACACCTGTCATTACAAATAGAATGCCAATTCAGTATGGCGTGATTTGAGGCTTAATAGAGGCTTTCAGTCTTGAAATGTGTTGGATATTCCCAACATGTTGGTTTTTAACAACAGACAAAAAGGTGGGTTTGTTGGTAAAAAGCGAAGGAAGCCAGGTTTCTTGATAACTTTTGGGAAAGGGTTTTTATTGAAAATTGGTTATTGAATATTGAATATTAAGCCTACTTCGAAAAGTCCATTTTGAGGTTTTTCACCCATCTTCATTTGCAATAGAGACCACTTTTTTGCAAAAATGACTTTTCGGAGCGGGTTCGTTATTGAATATTGGGGGTGCAGAACCATTTTTCTTTTTTATTCTTCGAAAATAAAGCATATCTATTTGGTGAATAAAGCAATGTACTATAGCATTAAAAAACATGCCTCACAAAACCGTCCTTCGCTCAGTCGTCATAATAACAACGTTCTTGTTGGCTTTGTATGGGAACAGAATTTTAGGGACTTTTGTACCTGTAGTCATAGAATCTGACTATCTCCTGTTGCTATACATCTATTCGTGGTGGGCTGTACCGGCGGTTTTAGTGACCGGATTGATGTATGGATTTCGGCAAATCCCAGAGCTTTGGGGGCTATCCAAAGGATTTGGCTTTGGATTTGTTTTTGCTCTTATTACGGTTTTGCCAATGCTGATAAGCTCAGTAGTGATGGGGGAAGTCCGCGATGATTTAAGCCTGTTATCACTCCTTCAAAAAACCGTATTTGCCGGATTTATGGAGGAATTTCTGTTCCGGGGATTTCTGTTTGGCATCTTATTTCGGAAACTCTGCTGGGGATTTGTCCCGGCCTCGCTCTTAGGTGCACTAATTTTTGGGATTATCCATCTATATCAGGGAAGCTCTATTGCTGAAACTGCCGGCATATTCCTGCTAACCGCCATGGGAGCTGTTTGGTTTGCCTGGCTCTATATTGAATGGGAAAACAACCTTTGGATACCCATTTTTTTACACATCCTGATGAACCTCTCCTGGACCCTCTTCGACATCAGCGACACCGCCCTCGGCGGCCTCTACGCCAACCTATTCCGCGCCCTAACGATTGCCATCACCGTAATCCTGACCATCCGGCATTGCAAGAAGAATGGGTTTAAGGTGAATGGAAGGAGTTTGTGGGGGAATGGGACTTACAATGACTAATAATTCCTTGATTGTAATCTCTTTTCCTCAATTATAGATAGCAAATAAATTTTATAAAAGTGTTTGATTAAGTGATTCTTGATTTGAATACCAATCAATACTCCTCTTTTATCAGTTTCCTATTCTCGTATTTTACATCTAAATTAGAAGCTTCATTGATGCTACTTTGGTCGTACTTTTTATCCAATGTCTTCTCTTTAGATTAATTTTTCTATCGCAAGTTGTCTTATTGAAGTCTGATTGTCGCATCATTTGACTTTATTTACTTTAATCTAATTTTTCACCTCATGAAACTAAATCTACATGTGCCGTCTTTGTTGGTTGCTTGGGCTATTTTCCTCGTAGCTTGCGCAACACCGCAGCAAACAGTCGTTATAACCCCACCGGCTCAGGAAACGCAGACATCCCTCCTTCCAACATTCGAGCCTGTTCCATCATCCATTCTTGATAATGGTAGAATGTGGACGTTTGAGTATGCTCCGGTCGAGTTTTTTGCGGAGTCGTATAATTTTGACCCTACAGAAGCATGGTTTGAGCGTGCGCGTATGAGTGCCGTTCGCATTCCCGGATGTTCGGGTTCGTTCGTTTCTGCACACGGCTTGGTTATGACGAATCATCACTGTGCGCGTAATCAAATCACCCAAATTGGTCGGGAGGGCGAAAGCACGCTCGATGATGGCTTTTACGCCGTAACCCTGTCTGATGAGCGCAAAATCGAAGAGTATTATGTGGATCAGTTAGTTGATATCCGCGATGTTACCGATTTGATTTTAGATGAAGTTGATGCAGCTCCCCTCGAAATGCAGTCTTCGGTCAGACAAGAAGCCATTCGGCGTGTGCAGGCGCAGCTTTCGGAGGAAGTTGCCCACTATGGCGATCGTCAGGTGCAGGTGGTTTCGCTGTTCAACGGCGGACGCTACTCGGCATACATTTTCCGCCGCTTTACCGATATCCGTATGGTGATGGCACCGGAGCTTCAAATCGGCTATTATGGTGGCGATACCGACAACTTCACCTATCCTCGGTACAACCTGGATATGACCTTTTTCCGTGTTTATGTTGATGATGAGCCGTATCAGCCGGAGTTCTTTTTCCCGTTTGCTGAAACCGGTGTGAAATCAGGCGATGCCGTTTTTGTAATAGGAAACCCGGGTCGTACCACCCGTCTGAACACGGTTGCACAATTAGCCTACACCGGCACATTTAACTTACCGTTCCGAACAAGCTTGTTTACGCGCATTATTGAAGGATTGGAAGCCTTTTTTGAGTACGATCCTACCACCGATGAAGCGCAACAACTCAGAAATACCATTTTTGGTCTTAAAAACTCCCAAAAGCTTTTCGGCGGACAAATCCGCGCGCATAACGATCCTTATTTGATGGGTCGCAGAGTCGATAACGAACAAAACTTCATTTCGGCGCTGAATCAAGACCCTGAACTTCGTGCGCTTTACCTCCCCATTATTGACCGTTTGGCTGAAATTCAGGAAGAAAAAGCAACGTTGGCTCCCTATTCTTACATGACCTTAGGACTCGTTCCAAATTCTTTTGCTACTCCGGCACTTCTACAACGTGCCTATTTTGCAACTTTAATGAAGCGAAATGCAGACAACGAGGCACTTAGTGAAAACATCAAAAATCAAATTAAGTCTGTGCGTAACAAACATCCCCAACTCGAAAAAGAGTTACTTATAACTCACCTGAATTATTTGCAGGATGGACTTGGAAGCGGACATCCCTACATCCTTCAACTCACTAATGGACGTAATTTTGATGTGGTCGCTGATGAATTAATTCGCTACTCTGCCTTTGCAACCGCTGAGCGGACATTAGAACTGCTTGAGGATGAAGCAGAACTCGCCAATGATCCGGCCATAGCCTACTTCGCGACCTTTGGAGAGCAGCTTTTCACAAATACCGATCGTTCACGAGCCTTAGCTCAGGAAGAAAACGAGCTCCAAACCCGATTAGGCCGCGGATGGTTTGCGGTCTATGGAACAAGCATCCCACCTGATGCAACCTTCTCACCGCGTATTCAGGATGGAATTGTTGCGGGCTACGAATACAACGGAACCTTTGCACCGGCCTACACCACGTTTTACGGATTATATGACCGTCATCACTCACATGTTGGCGAACCGGAGTGGGCATTACCGGATCGTTGGTTACCTCCAACACCATCCCTAAACCTCTCAACACCGATCAATTTTGTTTCAACAAACGATATTATCGGGGGAAATTCAGGCTCGCCCGTAGTTAACATCAATCTTGAAATTGTAGGCCTGGCTTTTGATGGAAACGTTGAAAGTATGGGTTCAAGCACCTTTATCCTCGACGAACGCAGCGCCCGCGCGGTTTCTGTTGATGTCAGGGGAATGATTGAATCTTTACGCCACGTATATCAAGCCACCCGGATTGTGGAAGAGCTTGAAAGCGCAAGAAAATGAGCGAGTTGAGGGTTGGAGGATTCAAAATTCAAAATGGATAATTCAAAATGGTTGGTTTTTATCCGTGTAGTATAGTTTGCCTTATACCACAAAGATTTAAATCATAAGTCTAACTTTATCGTATTCTGATGTGATTCAGTTGAGCTCAATTTTAAATTTTTAATTATCCATTTTGAATTAAGAATTCCCCCTTCTTATCTGCCGTAGCGATTGATGATGTAATCATCCATCAATTTGCGGAATTCACGGCCGATGTGGTCGCCGGTGAGGGTTAGGCGGTGTTCTCCATCGATATATACCGGAGCCTTTGGCTCTTCGAAGGTTCCGGGGAGTGAGATACCGATATCTGCGTATTTCGATTCTCCGGGGCCATTTACGACACATCCCATTACGGCAACATGCAAGTCTTCCACACCGGGATAGATATTTCTCCAAATCGGCATCATATCGCGGATATAGCCTTGAATTTCATCGGCTAATTCCTGGAAATAGGTACTTTTTGTACGTCCGCATCCCGGGCAAGCCGTAACCTGTGGAATGAAGCTTCTGATGCCAAGTGATTGCAAAATTTGCTGACACACGCGTACTTCTTCTGCACGGTCGCCGCCCGGTTGTGGCGTAAGGGAAACACGAATCGTATCGCCAATGCCTCTTTGCAGAAGAATTCCAAGAGCTGCTGCACTCGCAACGATGCCCTTCATCCCCATGCCCGCTTCGGTAAGTCCGAGGTGAAGCGGATGGTCGCACAAGGCTGCCATGCGGGTATAGACTTCAATCAAATCTTGCACACCGGACATCTTGCAGCTAATAATAATCTTATCTTTTGATAACCCCACATCTTGGGCTAACGCAGATGAGCGCATGGCACTTTCGAGAATCGTATCCATCATCACTTCTTTCGAGCTTTTTGGCTCCGGTAATTCATTATTACGATCCATTTTCTCCGCCAGAAGCTGCTGATCTAATGATCCCAATTGACCCCAATACGCACCGGCTTATCATATTTGACTGCTTGCTCTACAATCGTACAAAAGTTTTTATCCCGACCGCGTGTACCGGTATTACCGGGATTAATTCTGAATTTTGACAATGCTTTGGCACAGTCAGGAAACTCCGTCAAAAGAACGTGTCCGTTGTAATGAAAATCTCCAACAATAGGGACTTCCACATTTTTTTTGTCAAGTTTTTCAACAATGTAAGGCACTGCTCTTGCGGCCTCTTTATTGTTAACGGTGATTCTCACAATTTCCGAACCGGCATCAGAGAGTTCAGCAATTTGATTTACCGTATCGTCAATATCTGCTGTATCGGTATTGGTCATGGATTGCACCACAACAGGCGCTCCGCCACCAATGGCAACATTTCCAACTTTTACCTGAACAGATGCTCTTTTGATGTTTGATTCCATAATGTGAGAATGAATAAAAATGTTGAATTGGGTTGTTAAACGTTTGTTTTAAACGATTGTCTCAGAATTAAGTAAACATGATTTCAGTCAGCAAACATTCACCAAATAATACATGATTCCATGTTTTTTTAATCTCTCTTACTCAAATCAAAAAGTCTTCGTTTTTCATCGGCGGTTAAGCCATCATATCCACTTTTTGATATTTTTTCGAGGATGCGATCGAGTTCGGTTTGCTCTTCTTCGTCAAGGATTTCAGCATCCGAAATAATGGTCATTTTCGGACCTTTTCGTTTGGATGGAGGATCGTTAAATATCGCTTTTTCTTTCCTTCGTCTTTTGAAGGATTCCTGAATGGCGGCAATCCACGCATCGTAATTATATCCTCTGTAGTAAAGTTTTAAAAGCGCCCATCCACAAAAAGCTCCACCTAAGTGGACAATCCGAGCAATATTATCAGCACTTGAAATAAAGAGAATATCTATCGCAATTAATCCTGCAACGAGGTAGCGCGCTTCTATTGGGGGAAGCAGCAAAAGCATTAACTTGAAGGTTGGGAAAAGCATCGCAAACACAACCATTATCCCAAATACAGCACCGGAAGCACCGATTGTTGGGATTAATCCCCCACCGAAAATGGAAGTGGTTATCGTGTTTATTAAAGCGCCACCAATTCCGGCTCCAAAATAAATCACCAGAAAATTACGTGTACCGAGATGTTCTTCTACAACCCTCCCTAAAAACCACACCCATAACATATTAAACAGGAGATGGAAAAAGCTGGCATGAAGGAACATGTAGGTCACTAAGCGCCACGGTTGTGTAATCGTGACCCAAGGATCGGAGAAAAAACCGAATGTTTCAGTAAAAAAGCTTGATACCGGTCTTCCACCAAGCGCCATGATTACAAAAATAACCACGTTAATCGTAATGATGTACCGTAATCCGGGAGGCATCATCATATACCCACGTTTAAACGACTGTCCGAATGACTCCTGCTGATACATAAAGCTTAATACAAGTTGGTTGGAAGTTTCCAATAACGGATGAGCAGATAACCGACTACCATGCCGCCAAGGTGGGCGAAGTGTGCAATTCCTGTTTGCAAGCTAGAAACACCCATCATTAACTCAAAAGCACCGTACATCACCACGAAATATTTCGCTTTTATAGGTACCGGAATAAAAAGAAAGAAGATTTCTCGGTTAGGGAACATCATCCCAAAAGCTAACAAAATTCCAAAAACGGCACCTGATGCCCCGATTACTGCCGCCCCTGAACCCGTAATGAGGAAGTGAAGAATTCCCGCACCAATTCCGGTTAAGAAGTAGTATTGAGCGAATCGTCTTGTTCCAATGGTATTTTCAATGGCAGTTCCGAAAATCCACAATGCAAATAAATTGAAGAAAATGTGTCCCAATCCCCCGTGTAAAAACATGTAGGTCACCAACTGCCAAGGATAAAAAATGAAGGGTTGATCCGGGATGATTCCTATTCCGCGTTCCCACGGAAACATGGCAAAATAAGCGAAAATAATATCCCCGATTCCAGGGGTGTACAGGGCGACAAAGCAAATTACATTTATGATAATTAAATGCTTAACCGCTGGCGGAAACATAGAAAACTGAGTAGTTGGCTGATAAGTCAAGAGCGAAATTCGGTTTAGTTTTTTAGATATTTTTCAATCCTGTAATATACGTTTATTCCGCCTAAAGTTACTCCGGGAATTCCTTGTCCGGGATAGATGGTATCCCCACAAAGAAAAAAACCGGGAAAAGGCGTTTCTGCCGGCGGCCAATCAATTACCGAGCGACTCATATTTTGCGGAATCCCTCCCACTCTTCCATCTTTTCGATAGACCCAATTTTGCCATGTAATAGGCGTTGCCGAGAATGCGAGTTTGATTTCGGAATCAGCCATTCCGGGCAGTGTTTTTTTGAGATGCGCTAAAATAAAGTCCTGCACTTTTTCTTTATTCGCCTCATACTCGCCGTTCATGGTGAACCAATGCGCGGTATCGGTGTGACAGGAAACATTCAGGGTTCGGAGTCCTTCAGGAGCACGAGCTATATCGCCGCGCGCCGACATCGATACGAATACTGAACCGGCGCCGGTGAGTGGCATAGTTTCATTTTTGGGGAGATGCAACTGATGATGTAACGGCATTTCTTCATCGAATGTATCTTCGCAAACTACCCCCATTGTGAACGCACCCCAAGCTTGTTCATAGCGTTTTGATTTTTCCTCAAACCAAGGTTTCATTTCATCATCGGTGAGTTCCCCAAGATTCCATATCGGGATATTCGAGACCACAATAGGAGCTCGATAGATTTCACCGTTTTCCGTTTTGACGAGATAGGATTCATCCCCCTTCTTCTCAACAGAAACAACTTTTCGACGTGTTTTAATCTCGCTACCACGTTCCTGCATCCAGGCTCTGAGCTGTTCTACCATATTTAGAAGTCCGCCGTAAACGTAGTAATTTGAATAATTGGTATAGGTGAGTCCCGCAGCCCCAAAAATAAAGGGTGTATCTTTGGCTGCTGCTTGAGCGGTAATCATAAGCTGTTCGTCAGCGAAGCGAATGAATTCGTGTGTGGCTACTCCGTGCTTTTTCATTTCATCAAGCACGCTTGTGAAGGCAAAACGAAGGGTTGGAGCGTCTTTGGGATGATTCACCAAAGCAAGTTGCATCCAATCGGTGATGTTTTTCGGGGGGAAAAAGACATTGTTTCCGGAAACTCTCCACACCGTTTCGGCAACCTGAAATGCCTGATTCCAAAACGAGCGTTGTCCTTCGGGATTTCCGAAGTGTTTGATGGCTTCCTGAATCCAGGCTTCACGATCTTTGTGCCGCACAATCTCACGACCGTCAAGATGCACGATCATAGATGGATTCAACTCTGTTTTCTTAATTTCAATGCCCAATTCACGCTCCAGGGTTTGCATGGGCTGATGCTCATCAAATCCCACTAAAGTTGTAGCGCCGGACTCAAATACGTACCCTTTTCTTTTGTAGGATGAACTGCATCCCCCCGGCACATACGCCGCTTCGAGCACGATAACGCGCATCCCATGTTTGGTCATCATGCATGCAGCGGAAACGCCTCCCATGCCTGAACCAATGACAATAGCGTCTGCTTCAAAAACTGATTTTTCTTTCATGGCAGTACTAACATCAGGCATCTAAACTGCGTTTCACCGGATGCTGTACATTCATAAGGGCACGCATTTTTATTTCGGTCTCGGTCCATTCATCCAAAGGATCGGAATCAGAAGTGATGGCTCCACCGGTGCCGTAATACCATTTGTTTTCTTTGAGGATGACGGTGCGAATCACCACATTAAAATCGAAATCGCCATTTGGCGCAAAATAGCCGATGGCACCGCTGTACAATCCCCGTTTGTAGGTTTCAAGCGACTCAATAGCTTGCATCGCACTGATCTTTGGTGCGCCGGTCATTGAGCCCATTGGGAAACACGCTTTGATGATTTCAACAGGATCCGTGTGTTCTTCAACTTCTGCCGTTACTTTCGAAATCATCTGAAAAACAGTCGGAAAGCGATAAATAGTGAACAGCTCTTTTACCTTGACGCTCCCGGTTTTCGCCATTCGACTGAAATCATTTCGAACCAAATCGACAATCATCAGATTCTCGGCTTTGTTTTTGTCAGAGGCTTCTAACGCTGCCTTCACGCGCACATTTTCTGTTTCATTCTCAGATACAGGTGCCGTTCCTTTAATCGGCTCGGATACAATTTCGTTACCTGATTTCTTTAAAAAACGCTCCGGCGATGCACAACAAACCGAAAACGCATCAAATTTCATGAACGCCCCAAAAGGCACGGCTCCCCGCTCTTTCATGGCAAAATATAAGGAGGTCGGGTCGGTGTTGGTCGTTCCTTTGGCTTGACGCGAAAGATTGATTTCGTAATAATCTCCCCTGAAAATAGCCTCTTGAGCCTTCAAGATTGCGTTCTGATAAGAAACACTCTCGTTTTCAGCAACTTGAACATTTAGTTCGATTTTCTCAGGGATGGCTGATGGGACAAACACCGGAATTTCACCAAAAACAACGTCCAACTCAAAGGAATCTCGCTTCACATAAATGAGTATCTCCGGTTCAATCATCACCAAATCAGGGGCTTTGACAGGATCTGGGTTTTCTGAATGAAGTGCTTCAAGATGATTTTTCAAGTCGTAGCCAAGATACCCGAACAGCCACTCAGATTCCTTCCTAAAATCGGATAGAGCATCCCATGGATTAGATTTAAACGATTGTTTTTCTTCAGCAACTTCTATCGAACAAGCATCATCGTAACACGTCAATTTTCGCTTGAAACCCAACGCGAGATACCCTAATCCACCGTCTTGGGTGTCGAGAAAAATCACATCTCTTTTTTTGCTTTCAGCGCTGATTAAGGCGTGTAAGGCAACATCCAATTCCTGTTCTGAGGTAAATTTCAGCAAAGTTCTGCGTTTCGTTTGGTTTCGAGATGGTGAAAAATGGCATGTAAGGCTTCCCCCTGGGTTTCAAAAAGGGTGTCGTCAATGCGACTCACAGGCTTCCATTCTTTGAGCGAGTTGGTTATAAAAGCAAAATCCGCCGATTTCAGTTCACTTGCATCAATACTTCCCTCTTTCACTTCGTTTCCAACGTCGCGGAGTACATCCATCACAAAGTCGCGCGTGATTCCGGGCAAGATTCCCGTTTCAACTCCGGGAGTGAATATGGCTCCATCCTTCCCCCAAAAAATATTCGCGATGCTTGTTTCGCAAACATGTTGCGCTGCATCGTACACAATGGCATCATCAAAACCGGATGATCGGGCATCCCGAAAGGCAATAAGATTATTGAGGTATTGCGAGGTTTTTAGTCCCAAGCCAAGCGAATCTGAGACTATTTTTTTATAGGGGGATGTCTTCAGTTCAACCGATTTACTTGAATCAATCAACTCAGATGCTTCAATTAGCACAAAAAAATCCGGTTTTGGGGGATGGAAGCTTTTGGAGGTAATCCCAATTTGAGTACGAATTTTAGCGTGTTTCGAGAGCAGGTCGTTTTTTTCGAGGAGTTGAAGGATGGTTTCCCGAAACGTTTCTAATGTGAATGGAATATCAACATGCAAAAGTTCGGCGCCCTTTTTCAATCGATGGAAATGGGCATCCAAGCGTAGGAATTTCCCTTCGTAGCTTCGGAGGGTATCAAGACAACTCTCCCCAAAAGCCACGGCATTCGATATCGCCGGAATGCTCGCTTCCGACTCTAAAACATATCCCCCATTAAAGAAAACAACGGATTCACTCATTCTAACGGGAGTTGCAAGATGAAGTCATAATCGGCATCAGATGTGAAGCCAAATCGCATCCCCCAAATAATTCCGCCCGGCCGGAATACCACCAAGGAAGGTAAACCGGGGATTCGCTGATCATGGTAATAGTCGGTGCCATTCAAAATATACATGCTCGGTAAAGGCTCCGGAAAATATTCCTGAATGTATGCTTCATCGTCTTTAACGGCCAAAATGAGCACGACCGGGGTTTCTTCCATTTGCTCGATTTTTCGCATGAGCGCATCACGGGCGCGGGTTGAACGTGCCGACCAACTCGCCCAGAAAAGGGCAACTATCGGTTGATCCGCAAAATGAAGGGGGATGAGGGTTTCATCAGAGAAAAAGCTATCAAATTCGGTTTCGAGGAGTTCCGTACCATCGCCCACGCGCTCCGCAAGGCGCTCCGGTTGATTTCCCATGAACCGAAGATTGAAAAAAATGATAGCAGCAACACATAGTGCCGCAACAATAAGTAAAAATGGAATGAAATATTTTTGATCTAAACGCATGGCCAAATATACGCCATTCTGCCCTTTTTTTTAGCGCGGAATGGTTGGGGGGATGTGCCAAAAAGAAAAGCCGCATCGAGGCGGCTTTTCGAGATGAATACTGCCAGTTACTTATTTGATTTCAATTTGGCGACTCACCGCTTTTTCGTCTTTGTCGATGGTGATGTTTAAGATACCATCTACCATTTTTGCATTGATGCTATCACGATTGATGTTGCGCGGCAAAGTGAAAGAGCGCGTGAATTTGCCAAATCTTGATTCAATGAGGTGGTATTTCTTTGTTTTTTCCTCATTCTCATACTTACGCTCACCACTTACGGTTAGCACTCCATCTTCCATTTCAATATTGATGTCCTCTTTCTTCATACCCGGAAGTGAAACCTGGATTTCATACTGAGTGTCGTGCTCAATCACATCCACACCCGGAACAAATGAACCGGTTGCTGTGCGGGTTGTGAGTGCATCGTTGAAGAATGAATCAAGCATCTCAGAAAATGTTCTTGGAATGGCAGTGTCTAATTCTCTTTCTGGTCTAAATCTTACGAGTGTCATAATTTCCTCCGTTACGTTGGATTTATGGTTATTGGTTTGTTTTTGAATTTCACTTTATTAAATGGCAAAGGGTATGCCAATGCGATTTTCAACAAACCTGTCTGACACTCTGTGCATGGTTGTCTATCGAATTGACAAGGAGTCTGAAATTGTTTCAGCATGGAAATAAAGGTTGTCAGCCCAAAATGTCATTTTATGCACGAATGTCATTATCCCCAAAAAAGAGGGGTTCACATGGATAAAAAAAATCCATTCTAAATACGAAAAATCCTACCTTTAGATGTAGAATTTCACAACTTTAGCAACTACCCATCATGCCACTCGAAGCGTACGCCGAAATTTTAAAACAGGGAAATCTCGTTGCCTTCCCAACAGAGACGGTTTATGGTCTCGGAGCCTCGGCGTGGAATCCTGCGGCTATCCGAAAAGTGTTTGAAATTAAGGGGCGACCATCCGATAATCCTCTGATTGTACACGTGAGCAGTGTGGATATGGTGAAGCAGTTCACGAACGATATTTCTGCACGATCAAAATTGCTGATGCAAAAGTTTTGGCCGGGACCACTTACGCTCGTTTTCAAAAAAAGACCGGAAGTATTAGATATTATCTCTGCCGGACTTGATACAGTTGCCATCCGAATGCCGAATCATCCTTTGGCACTCGAACTGATTCAACATACCGGTCCCTTAGTTGCGCCAAGTGCAAACCGTTCAGGCAGACCAAGTCCTACGAAAGCGGAGCATGTCATCCTCGATTTTGGCAAACGTGTTCCCGTTCTTGATGGTGGCGATTGTGAAATAGGATTGGAATCGACGGTGTTGGATGTCACCAAAAATCCACCCCTTATTTTAAGACCCGGCTCAATCGGCGCAAATGAGATTCATGAAATCTGTGGATTCAAGCCTAATTATGATTTAAAAACATCGATGTCCGGAGATGAAAAAGTGAGTAGTCCAGGGATGAAATACTCACATTATGCCCCCAATGCAAAAGTCATGTGGATGATGGAGGATCAACCGGAGGAACAAAAAGACGTGCTGTATTTATTGCATCAACGAAGAAAGCCCCCATGTTACAACTGTCGAATTGTTGATTTTCAGGGGAATTATCATCGAATGGCGAAAGAGTTGTACGATTGGTTTCGCAAAGCAGACTTCGAGCATGTTACAAAGATTTATATCGAGCCATTCCCCGATCAACTCAAAACGCAACATGAAGTGATTTCTGCCTTGGAAAATCGGATCTCAAAAGCGATTTCGCGATAGGGGCAAATTTTCATCTAATCACTCTGCGTAACTCTGTGTCATAACTTTGTGTCCAACTGTGGTAAATGAAAGGATTTGGACCGCTCCGAAAAATCAATTAAGAACCACGAACGAAAGTCTCTGATTACCGTGGAGCCCAAAACTTGTCTCGATACATCAGGAGTTAAGATGTTTCGAATCGTTAAGAAGTTTTTCGATGCCCAGATACCCTCCTATTTCCAATTCATAATTACGCGATAATTCTGTATTATCTGTGTCTTGTAATTAACTGTTATTATTTAACCCGACGATACGCTATGTCATACGAAAAAATTACTCCTCCTGCTAGTGGCACTGCCATTACCATGGGTGCAGACGGAACACTGAATGTTCCAAACAATCCTATTATTCCTTTTATTGAAGGGGATGGCACCGGCGCCGATATCACTCCTGTCATGATTAAAGTGATTGATGCAGCCGTCGAGAAAGCTTACAATGGCTCGAAAAAGATTGAGTGGTTCGAAATTTATGCGGGTGAAAAATCCGTCAATTTTTATGGAAACAACACATGGCTACCGGAAGACACCCTCCAAGCTGTACGCGACTACAACATCGCCATTAAAGGCCCCCTCACGACACCGGTTGGTGGTGGAATCAGAAGTTTGAACGTTGCTCTGCGTCAGTTACTCGACTTATACGCCTGTGTACGTCCGGTTCGCTACTTCGATGGCACTCCAAGCCCGGTGAAAGAGCCTGAGAAAACCGATATGGTAATCTTCCGCGAGAACACAGAAGATATCTACGCCGGTATCGAGTATCAGGCAGGAACCCCGGAAGCAGCCAAAATGCGCGAGTTTCTGATGAAAGAAATGGGAACAAAGAATATTCGCTTCCCGGAGACCTCCTCATTTGGAATTAAGCCGGTATCTGAAGAAGGCACCAAGCGTTTAGTTCGTGCTGCCATTAAATATGCTATTGAACAAAACCGCAAGAGTGTGACACTTGTGCACAAAGGTAACATCATGAAGTTTACCGAAGGTAGCTTCAAAAACTGGGGCTACGAACTTGCAAAAGAAGAATTTGGCGGAGTTGAGATTGATGGCGGACCGTGGTGTAAACTGCCGAATGGTATCATCATCAAAGATGTGATTGCGGATGCTTTCTTACAGCAAATTTTAACGCGTCCGGCAGAGTATGATGTGATTGCAACACTTAACCTCAACGGCGACTATATCTCTGACGCCCTTGCCGCACAAGTTGGGGGAATTGGGATAGCACCGGGTGCGAACATCAACTACGAAAATGGATTTGCGATTTTTGAGGCAACCCACGGAACTGCGCCAAAATATGCCGGTCAGGATAAAGTGAATCCGGGTTCACAAATTTTATCCGGTGTTATGATGCTTCGCTACATGGGCTGGAATGAAGCCGCGGATCTCATCGAAAAAGGACTTGAGTCAGCCATTAGAAATAAGCAAGTCACGTACGATTTTGAGCGCTTAATGGATGGAGCAACCTTACTCAAATGCTCTGAATTCGGCGACAAAATGATCGAATACATGTAAAATTATTCGGTTTTTGATATTCAAAGCCATTTCCAACTCATTTGGGAATGGCTTTTTTTTGTTTTAGAACTCTGCAGTAGCTACTACTTGGGCATCCTTACTGAGCTGATTTCTGACCAATAAGTACCCACCGAGTAATTTGATGAGCCCAATAATACCCACCATAAAAATCGCATTTAGTTTGAAAAGTTGTGCGTCTTCAATCACAGATACGATCAATTCGTCCTGAATAATGGTGGCTAAAAAATCTGTGGTTGAAATAACATAAAACATCACCATCCCAATAGCCCAAAGTGTACCTGTAATCATTGCGGTGAGACCAAGAGTCATGTTTAGCCTTGAAATCCCCCATAAAAAAGCTCCTGTGAACCAAATGACGATACCAAAAAGGAGAAAAAGCCAGGAAAGAATATCTACAAAAGGAGCATCAACAGGAAAGTAGAATCCGGATGTAATAATCGCAAAGGCACCCACCCCAAAGAGAATCACCCCAAAAAGTTTACTTAAATCACTGTTTGGAGACTTAACCCTTCCAAACATTTTATTACGCTCGTACCAAACCATAAACTCTTCCGGCTCAAGTTCAAGATACGTTGAGACGGGTTTACTGAACATAAAAATGGTCACAACAATGAAATAGAAAGCACTTTGCAGAATGACGATGGGTAAAATCCCAAACATAAAAGCTCCTGCCATGGTTAGAAGAGAACCTACCAAATAAAACGTTTGGCTTTGTTTGAATCGATTCCATAAACCAACACAAGAAAGAAAAAGAATAATTGCCATCAAAGCTTGGAAAAGTGATGATGAAAGAACAAAGCCTTCCATCCCCTCTAATCCCCGAAGTACCGATTCTTTAAAAATTAGCGTTGCTAAACCGGTAATCATAAGCACGATTAAGCTAAACGTAGCATAAAATGTCAAGATATAAACAGCTAAGGGTTTTCGCATTTAGACAAAGGTTTAATTAATATTGAGAAAAATATTTTTTTTTGATCGCACTGGTAGCCGATTGATTTGTATTTTTGGTGAATTTAAGAAATTCCAGCTAAATCGAATCACACATTAATTGACTGAAAGCCATTGAATAAAGTTAGGGATACAATCCTTGAAGTAGTGTATGCAGTATTACCGATCACAGTTGTGATTGTGATACTGCAAGTCGCCATTATTCGCATCCCATTTGATGTTTTTCTTAGCTTTTTAATTGGGTTAGCACTTGTTTCTGTGGGGCTAATCTTATTTCTTTTGGGTGTTCATGCGGGCTTACTTCCTGTTGGAGAAATGATTGGCTCTTCCCTTCCCAAAACTGGAAAAGTGTGGTTGGTGTTGCTCTTTAGTTTCATTTTGGGCTTTGCAGTTACCGTTGCAGAACCTGACGTTTGGGTACTTGCAGGGTATGTTGATATGGCTTCGGGCAGCGCCATACCGCGCGCAGTACTTATTTTGACAGTCGCGTTAGGCCTTGGTTTATTTGTGATGATTTCCATGATCCGGCTCATTACTGATATTTCGATAAATTACTTTTTGGTTGCAGGGTATATCCTCATATTTGTGATTGCGTTTCTACCGGGTGTTAGTGATGCGATGATTCCAATCTCGTTTGATGCCGGTGGGGTTACAACCGGTCCTATGGCTGTTCCATTTATTTTGGCGTTTGGGGTAGGTATTGCATCCGTTTTAAAAAGCAGAAGTGGTTCACAAGATGGATTTGGGTTAGTGGCGTTGGCATCCATTGGCCCTGTAATTGCAGTGCTTATTCTGGGGATGATTTATCAGATTCCGGAAGATATCGAAATGGATACAAGTACTGGTTCCTACACGTTACTGGGGACTCTTTTTGAAGTTACCATTGCACTATCTCCATTAGTGATTTTCTTTCTCTTTTTTCAATTTTACATGCTCAAACTGCAAACAAAGCAAGTGATGAAATTGATTGGGGGAATTTTGCTTACACTTTTCGGGATGACCCTCTTCTTACATGGAGTTCATAGTGGATTTCAACCGGCCGGTACGGCTATGGGTCAAAATCTTGGAGAACTCAGCTACAACTGGATTGTCATTCCCATTGGCTTCATACTTGGGTTTGTGGCCACATTTGCCGAACCGGCAGTTCGGGTACTCAATCAGGAAGTAGAGAAAGTCTCGAGTGGTTATATCCCACAGAAAGTGATGCTATACACCATTTCAATCGGCGTATCGTTATCTGTTGCTCTGGCCATGACACGTATTATTTATGGACTTGACCTCATTTACTTTTTACTTCCTGGCTATATCATTGCTTTGGTCATGATATATTTCTCGGGGAAGGATTTTACCTCAATCGCTTTTGATGCCGGTGGCGTGGCAACGGGACCTATGACTGTTACATTTATAGTTGCGATTGCGTTAGGATTTTCACAAGTTCAACCGGAAAGCAATCCCTTAGTTGAGGGCTTTGGGATGATTTCATTGGTTGCTCTTGCGCCCATATTATCTGTGTTAACCCTCGGGATTCTTTATGGATCCAAAAAATAAATGATCATGATTGATACAGTATCCACAAAACACAAACTTGTCATTACGGTTGTCAACAAAGGGCAAGGCTCAAAAGTCGTTCAAGCTTCAAAACGGATGGGCTGCGAAGGTGGTACCATTCTTCCCGGAAGAGGAACAAGCCTTAAAGAAGAAAGCTCATTCTGGGCGATCAGTTTTGACCCTGAAAAAGAAATCGTTTTTAGTGTAACGAGCGAGGAGAATGCGCCAAAAATTCTAAATGCTATCTCTAAAGCCACAAAATTAGGTAAACCCGGAAACGGAGTGGCCTTCATTGTAAATATAAAATCTCTAACAGGCATCGCCCACTTACTTGAATCATAACTGAACTAAAGCCATGATTAACACCAAAGACAAATACGAGCTTATAGTAACCATCGTGAATAAAACACAGGCTGATGCGGTAGTTGATGCATCAAAAAAAGCCGGGGCTGAAGGTGGAACCATCATTTATGGACGAGGAACCGGAATACACGAAAAAGCGAAACTCTTTTCTCTTTTGATTGAGCCGGAGAAGGAAATTATTCTCACATTAATCAAACAAGAAAAAACACAAAAGGTGTTGGAAGCCATCGTAGAAGCTACTAACCTAAATGAGCCCGGAAATGGAATCGCATTCGTACTTGATGTAGATGCTACCGCCGGTATCTGCCATGCATTTGACGATAAGTAAGAAAATGTATCCCACTTTCATGAAGTGATTTAATTCGCCCTTGTGAAATTGGTTCGAAAACCGGGAGCAACATAGCAAGTATGAATTTGGTGATAATAACTGGCCAGTCCGCTACCAACATTAATGGAAAATGTAGAAGCATTCTCTGCCGGTACACCATTACCACACACTCCACCGTACCAAGAATTTTCTTTATTATTGAATGATTGTGTATCAGGATTGTATTGAACCAATCCTTTTACGTTGGTGCCAAACATTACATTGGTTGATTCAGTGATCATTCTCCAACCCGACCGATGACCAAGGTTTTCAAATTTAATTCGGGTGCTAAAATTGGTCGTATATGTTTCATTGGTTGGCTGCCCGGATTCGTAAATAACAGCTTCTACACTCTCATTAAAAATCACATCGAAGCTTCCATTCGTTTTAGGAATTACTGAAGCAACCTCAACAACTTTGCTTCCACTATATAGTTTTTGATTATTACTGCTTTGAATAACCTCAAAGTTAAATTGATACACCTGACCTAACATTTCATTGAAATGATTCATTGGCTCTATGGCGCTACAATTATCAACCCTCATGCTTCCTTGTTCCCAAACATTCAAAGATTCTGTTTTTAACACACCGGAGTAGCGTTGAAAATCAAGATGACTTCCAATCCCGGTTGGTCCCCTGAAAATGATGAGTTTGGGAACTGCAGTTAGTTCAATACTACCAAATTCTTGCGTCGGCACATTAGCAACCCAAGGCAGAGGTTGATTGAAATCACTCATAGAGGGGGTTTGGAAATTATAAAAATCATAACATTCGTCTTGCTGAGATTGACTAATGTTGGGACTAGAACTTCTTAAATATAAATGAATTTTATCTTCGGTAAAGATGGCATACCGTGGCCCCGAATAGTGCTTGAACGTATGAAAAATACTGTTATTTGGCTCCGGTCCCTCTGAAATCGTGGCAAATTCTTCAGGATTCAGGTTCGTTATCTTGAGTTCTTCATAATTAACTTGGGTTGGGATTCGGATACGGAATTCGTTCTCTGTCACCCTGAAAACTTTTATGTAACGATTCTCAGTTAGTTCAAAATAAATTTCTTCCACACCATCTGTAAACTCAGTTTCCCACATTTGGCTCACGTCATACGTGTATTTTAAAAAATGAGGTGTCTTTTCAGGCTCATTAATTTGAGAATATACCGTTACCGTAGTATGCGTAATTTGGATAAACACCCCTGAATAACGATTTTTTTCAGAATTGAAATTGGTGAATGTATTGATAATTGAAGGGTCAGATTCGCTTCCATCACCGTCATTATCGCCGTCACTGTCATCACCATCACCATTATCATTATCATTATCATTATTCCCATTATCACCATTTTCAACTTCAGGTAAATTGGTATTTGTTCGTGTTGGTGAGTCGCAGGAGCTTATCAGAATAAATAAGCCCAAAAACAAAGTAATTAGGAGGGTAAGCGATTGTTTCATGATAAAACGATTATGTAAGTCTGCTTCCTAATATAGGATTATTTTTCACTTCTTTGATAGTCTCTTTTATTAGATAGAACTCTCGAAATAGCATAAAATTAACATTGCATTTTTAGGCAAGATCAACCGACTTAGAAATCAATCTTGCTTATATTACAATTTAGTTAACAGTCCGATTCGTTTAACTGTTATAACAGTTTTCCTTCTATTATCAACTTAATGTCTATCCTCATGCTAAAAAAAGCTACGTTTTCACTTTTCGTGCTGCTGATATCCTGCACGTTTGTTTTTGCACAACAGGGCCTATCCCCCGAAAAAATGATGGAACTTGGCCGACTAAGTGGTCCGGTTGTTTCGCCCGATGGCAATACCGTTCTGTTTACCGTCACCTATATGGATGTTGAAGCCAATTCTGGTACAACCCACATTTTCAGTCAACCTATGGATGGTCGCGACGCTGTTCAGTTGACCGAAGGAAGCTCTGCATCCTCCCCCGTATGGCGCCCTGATGGACGCAAAATCGGCTTTATGCGCGGTGGACAATTCTGGGAAATGGATCCGGATGGAAGTAATCCTACGCAAGTTACTACCTTCGATAAACCCATCGGCAATGTGATGTATAGCCCAACAGGAAAGCATCTTTCGTTCACCAAACACGTGAAAGTGGGCGAAAGTCCGGCTGACCTATATCCCGAATATCCTAAAGCAGAAGTTCGTTTGATTGACGGGCTCATGTACCGCCACTGGGATACCTGGCACGATGGAACCTATCGCCATTTGTTTATTGCACCGTATAATAATGGTGAACTCGGCGAAGCCAAAAATATTATGGAGGGTGAACCTTATGACACTCCCCTCAAACCATTTGGTGGTAGTTCTCAGATTGCATGGCATCCATCCGGTGATATGATTGCTTACACCTCAAAAAAATTAACCGGCACCGAGGCGGCGTATAGCACAAATTCAGACATTTATTTATACAATCTGAATGATAAAACCACCCGCAATCTTACAGCGCCAAACCCGGGTTACGACTTCTATCCTGCGTTTAGCCCGGATGGTACGAGTATGATTTGGAACCGCATGGAAACGCCGATGTATGAATCGGATCGCTACAGACTTATGCAACTTACACTGGCAAATGGCTACATCAGAGAACTGAGCGTTGGGTATGATGGAAATATGAATAGCGCAAAATGGAGCCCTGATGGTCGCAAAATTTACATCCTGAGCGGAAAAGAAGCCACTGTTCAGATTTTTGAATTGGATATGACAGCGAGATCAGCATTCCCGCCGGTTCGTCAAATTACCGAAGGTGATCATGATTTTACCGACTTTGCCATTGTGCAGCATCGTCGTGGTACAACTCTTTTAGGTGCGCGGATGGCGATGTCGTATCCGGTTGAGTTAGTACGGGTTGAACCTTCTAATGGTCGCATCACTCCATTTTCCCGGATAAATGATGAAGTCCTGGCAGGCATGACCATGGGCAACGTAGAAAAACGCTGGGTTACTACAACTGATGACAAGCAAATGCTCGTATGGGTTATTTATCCCCCTGATTTTGATCCAAACAAACAGTATCCGGCGCTACTCTATGCTCAGGGCGGTCCGCAGGGAACAGTGAGTCAGTTTTTCTCCTATCGCTGGAATTTTCAGGTGATGGCTAATGCCGGATACATCGTTGTGGCTCCAAACCGCCGTGGGTTGCCAAGTTTTGGCGAGGAATGGAATCGTCAGATTAGCGGCGATTGGGGCGGACAAGCCATGCAGGATTTACTTAGCGCCATCGATGCCGTGAAAACCGAGCCTTTTGTAGATGAGGATCGCTTGGGTGCCGTGGGAGCAAGCTTCGGTGGTTATTCTGTATTCTGGCTGGCCGGAAACCATGAAAACCGTTTCAAAACCTTTATTTCACATGCCGGAGTGTTTCACCTCGAAGCCATGTATGGCACGACCGAAGAAATGTTCTTTGTGAATTTTGATTTGGATGGTTCATACTGGGAAAACCCGCGTCCGGTTAGCTACGATAAGCACTCGCCGCACCTTTATGTCCAAAATTGGAACACTCCAATCCTTATGATTCATGGTGAAAAAGACTATCGCGTTCCGGTTACCGAAAGTTTTCAGGCGTTCACAGTTGCGCAACGCATGGGCATCGAAAGCCGGATGGTACTCTTCCCCAACGAAAACCACTGGATTCTCAGCCCTCAAAACAGCCTTTTATGGCACAGAGAGTTCTATGGTTGGCTGGACAGGTTTTTGAAGTAGGGCCTAGTAATAAAAGTTGCGAATCTAATGAAGCCTCTTTTCCTTATATGAAGAGAGGCTTTTTTCTATTTACAGTTCACCATTTGGTTGTTTACCAAATAGTAAATTACCATTTAGTGAAGTCCTAAAATAAAATTTTCACCGGAGTTATTAATCGGTCACTTCTCTGCCCTCCGACAATGATTAGTGCTTAGATACTTATACCTGACATCCCATTCCGCATTACTTTGATATCTTTATAGTCGCTATTTTGGCCGGGGGATATTTTACGTATAAAACAGTGCAGATTGCAACCATTGCGTCTGAAAGTCAGCTTTAGTTTCTCACTGTCACAATACTAATTTGTTATTCTCTCGAATCATAATTGAACTGTACTAAAGCTCCCTTCCATGCACCATCTCCAGCCAACTCATCAATGAGGTTACCCGGATATTTTCCTCAACGGGGTAGCTGTCGGCATCCGGGGTAATGACGAAATTTCGGGGAGTATTCAGATAGTTTATCACATTTCGGAATCCTTTGGAAACTTTTGGCGCATTGGTCCACTTTATTTCGGCGCAAACTACCGGAATATCGTTTCGGGTTAGCACAATATCGGCTTCGGCTCCTTCATGCGTACGGAAAAACCATATATCCAAATCATCAGGCAAGAGTGAGCGCGTTTGTTGAATTACAAAGGCTTCCCATGAAGCCCCAACCATTGGGTGAGAAAGTAGCTTATCAAAGGTTTGTACTCCCAATAATGTATGGAATAAGCCTGTATCAGACAGATACAACTTAGGACTTTTAACCAAACGTTTTCCCAAATTGGCAAAATAGGGTTCGAGGCGCGTCAGTAAATAGGCTTTTTCCATAAAATCAATGTACCGTGCAACAGTTGGCCTTGTAACGCCAAGCGAATTTGACAACCCTTGCGTGTTTAGCAACTGCGCCTGAGACTGAGCAATCATAATCAGCAGCTTCCTTAGAATGCGCACATCACTATCGAGTCCTAAAGCCGGTAATTCCCGCTCCAAATAGGTTTGGACAAAATTCGTGCGCCACCTGAAGCTTGATTTATCAGACGTTGCCAGTAATGAGGGTGGGAATCCACCTCTCAACAGTAGTGTTTTCCAATCGTGGAGCTCTGACACCTCGATAAGATTCAGCGGAGACAAGTGGGTATAAGAAATGCGTCCGGCCAAACTTTCTGAACTATCGCGTAATAAAGCCGGTGATGCCGAACCCAAAATAATGAACCGCCCCGGCTTTCGGTTCTGATCAATAAGTGATCGCATTACAGGAAACAACTCCGGCATCCGGTGAATTTCATCCAAAATTACCGTATCGTTTTCATGCTCTTTGAAAAAAAGTACGGGATTTTGAAGCTTGGCTATGTCATCAGGAAACTCCAAATCTATATAATGAACCGGCAACTGAAGTACATCAGACATTTGCTTCGCAAGTGTTGTTTTACCCGTTTGGCGCGCTCCTGTAATGGCAACTGCGGGATAATCCTGCAAATCTTCAAGTAATTGAACATGCGCTGTTCGCTGAATCATAACCCTGAAAATTAATAATTATACTTTCATATTTCGGGGTTAATATAAATAATTTACCCTGAAAAATGAAAGTTGTATTTTCATTTTTCGGGGTAAATTATTTATTAAAAATATTACAAACCATTTATTTTCAAATATATAGGCTACATGTTGGATTCGTTTTATTTTTTCCATTCATTTGTAGTAGTATATTGAATCACTAATTACGAGAACGTTTTTTGATTTTCTTCGTCAATACCTTAGATTGGAAAAACAAAGAAATACACTATGATTACTTTTTTAGTACTGCTACTACTTCAAACGAATCCTTGGGTAACTCAAGCTGTTGATGCTCCTAATATTGAACACATTGTTTTTTATAGCACTGCAACTCAATCAGAGGTTAGCTTTCATATCTACATCCCTCCATCCTATCAAAGTGATACCAATAAAAGTTTCCCTGTCCTCTATTGGCTTCACGGTGGTGGCGGTGGATTACAGGGAATCCCAACCCTTCGCAACTATTTTCATGCAAATATGCTTAATGACACCCTCCCGGAAATGATCGTTGTATTTCCATGGGGATTACCTTTTGGGATGTGGGTGGATTCTAAAAATGGTCAACAGCCTGTTGAATCTATGCTCATGGAAAATTTGATTCCTTATGTTGACGAAAACTATCGTACCATTGCAGACCGAAGTGGACGTATCATTGAGGGATTCAGTATGGGAGGATATGGCGCTGCCCGACTCGGTCTTACTTATCCTGATATATTCGCAGGGTTCTCCATGCTCGGTGCCGGACCTGTACAGCTCGATTTTATTAATTATCCGCACGTAAGAACGCCTCTTGAGCTTAGATTGCAAATTTTTGATGAAGTTTATGGCAATGATTACGACTATTTCGTTGCAATGAGTCCTTGGACTATTGGGGCAGCCGTTGTAAATGAGTTACCAGAAGGATATCCATTCCGAAGTGTTACAGGCACAGATGACATCCTCATACACATGAATCGGGATTTACATGATCATTGGGTTGAATCAGGCTTAGAATTTGAATACATCGAAGTTCCTGATGCCGATCATGCAGCCATGCAACTCTTGTCTTATTTGACACAAAACGGCAAGCAAACGTTTTATGCCTCAGTCTTGGAATCTGCTACAAACGTGGATGCCGAAACAGGTTCCATCCCAAAAAATTTTAACCTCGGATATAACTATCCAAATCCTTTTAATCCAGCTACGTTAATTGAGTTTACCGTTAACCAAACGGCTGAAATAAGACTCGAAGTTTTTGATATTAACGGACGGCCTATCGCTATTTTAGCTGAAGGGAAACATGCAGCAGGCACCTACATTGTTCCTTTCAATGCGGAGCATCTCGCAAGTGGGGTTTACATCTATAGATTAAGCAGTGGGGATCTTTTCCAATCTCATAAAATGACACTCATTAAGTAATAAACAGAACTTTGACTCCACTCCGATTAATCTCAATTATGAAATTAGTAAAGTAAGCTTAATATTTTTAAGCAAAAAAACAATAACTTACCTTTGTGAATCTTCGTGTCATTGTGGCTCCACGGCTAACCGGGACTTTGGTTTGTGATTCAAATATGACTTTTCGGAGTGGGTTCAACTTTGTTTTGAAAAAGATACCATCCCCCTATTAGCCCCGAATAAGTAACACAAATGTATAAAATGGATGTAAAAGCTGGTTGATTATAATAAAAATCGTGTTTCTGCTAATCAAGAGCTATTATACATTTGCGTACAATGAACAGCATCATTAGTTTCTTAGGGCTACTAAACTGAACATAAATTGAATTTCAGGCGAATGGTGAAAAAACAATCCTATATAAAGGATGTTCTCAATAATGAAAAGCAGATGAGGAAAATTCTGCTTGGCTTATTTGGTGTCCTTTTACTCGCCGGAATCTATTTTACCGGATCATTCCCGGAACAGAATGGTCATTTCGGGTTTTGGTCGCTTATGCCTCCGCTCGTTGCCATTGTACTTGCTTTTTGGACTCGCGAAGTTATCAGTGCCCTTTTTATCGGAATTTTGATGGGGGGAATTATTGCCGGAGAAATCAATATCATCTCAGGTTTTTTAATTCCCTCTATAGGTACAGAAAGTTTTGCGATGATTCTTTTGGTCTATTTATGGGCTTTAGGGGGATTAATCGGGATTTGGACACGCACAGGTGGAGCCGTTGAGTTTGCCAGCAGAGCAAGTAAACGATTGGTTAAAGGGCCACGATCAGCGAAGTTCTTCACTTGGGTGATGGGGCTTATCTTCCACCAAGGCGGAACCATAAGTACCGTTTTGACCGGAGCAACGGTGAGTCCGGTTGCCGAAAAACATAAAGTTTCTCGAGAGGAATTAGCCTATATGGTTGATTCAACCGCATCACCGGCAGCTACTATCATTCCGTTTAATGTGTGGCCATTTTACGTGAGCGGGTTAATGATAGGTACCATCCCCATGTTTCAAACTACTATGGATGGGGTCAATTTCTTTATCTCTGCTATTCCCTTTAATTTTTATGCGATTTTTGCCATTGGTATTACCCTCTTTTTCGCAATCGAAAAACTCCCCTGGACTCCCGGAAAAAAAATGCGAGAAGCCATTAAACGAGCTCGTGAAACGGGTGAACTGAGCCATGAAGATGCTACCCCAATGGCTGCCGCAGAACTTACAAGAAGTCGCATTCCAAAAGATTACACTCCCGGGTTAATTGATTTTTTCGGACCTATTCTCACCTTGCTAGGTGTTGCAATCATCCCTTATGTAGTTACAGCTTACTTTATGGGAAATTCTGATGGAGCCACACTTCTCATTGCGGAAGCGTTTGTTATGGCCGTACTTGCCGGACTTTTTATTGCTATTGCAAAAGGAATGAGTCTCCGAAATGCCATTGGCGGATTTGTGGATGGATGCAAGGGAGTAACCATTGGGGCTATCATTTTGGCGCTTGCCGTTACCCTGAAACAAACCGCCGATGCAGTCGGAACTGCTGCTTATGTGGTTGAATTAATTGGTGGACTTATTTTACCCGCTTTTTTACCCGGTGTCCTTATGGTACTGTGTATGATTATTGCTTTCTCAACCGGAACATCCTGGGGGACCTATGCCGTTGTTATTCCTGTTGCCATTCCATTGGCTTGGGCGGTAATGCCTGATCCGTTTTTCCTTACCCTTTGTTTTTCTGCGGTTATTGGGGGAAGTGTTTTCGGAGATCAATGCTCCCCGATTTCTGATACGACCATCCTTTCTTCTTTAGCAACGAAATGCGACTTAATGGATCACGTTCAGACGCAGTTCCCATTGGCACTAACAGCCGGAATCTTAGCTATTTTAGCGTATGCCGGTATGGTTTTCTTTTTTTTGGGATGATTTTATCCCCCATTAACATTAAATCCGTTTTCTAAGAATGCGCAGAAAGCATATAGCGGCACATTAACCATCCACCCATCTTTTCTGTAGTCTGATAATGAGGTTCTGATGGCTACGTTTGACGAGAACTTATCGTGGTATGCTTTCAGGCTTTTTGATTTCAGATTCTCTTCGGCTTTAACTTCAACCGGAACAATGTTGTCATCTATCTGCAAAAGGAAATCCACCTCCGATGTTCCTCGGTCAGCAGACCAATAATACACAGGGTATGTGTTTTGGGAAACCAACTGCTGACACACAAATTGCTCGGTAAGTGCTCCTTTGAACTCTGTAAAGACTTTATCACCATCCAAAATCACTTTGGGTGAGAGATTCGTCATTGCTGCCAATAAACCCACATCCAACAAAAACAATTTGAATGCTGTTACATCTTCATACGCCTGTAATGGCAAGCCGGGTTTGGATACCCGATGTATTTTTTGAACCTGTCCGCAGTCGGTAAGCCATGCCAAAGCCATTTCAAAATCTTTGGCTCGCGCGCCTTCTTTTATGTGGGAATACACAAACTTGCGCTTTTCCTTAGCCAATTGACCCGGAATGGAGTTCCAAACCATGCGTAAACGCGGAATATCGTTTGATGGAGCATGTTTAGAAAAATCAAGCTCGTATGCTTCAAGTATATTCTTCTGGATTTTCCTCACCTTTCCGTAATCTGCACTTTTTGCAAACGCCGCAACAGCTTCGGGCATCCCTCCCACTATATAATATTGTCGTAAACGCTCGGTGAGTTTATTCCTGAAAACCGAAATCAAATTCCAGTTTTGGTTTTGCACAATCTCCAGCATCTCATGCTCCCCAACCGCATCAAGGAACTCGTAAAAACTCATGGGATAGACATCCATAAAATCGACCTTCCCAACAGGAAATGAAACCGAACGATGCAACGCCACACCCAAGAGCGACCCCGCCGCAATGATGCAATACTCAGGCGCATCCTCATAAAAATACTTTAGCGCGGTAATGGCTCCGGGTGCCTCCTGAATTTCATCAAAAATCAGGAGCGTTGTGTGGGGATGAATGCGCTTGCCCGAATGCACCTGTAGCGCTTGAATGATGGATGGAATATCAAACGAATCTGTAAACAGCTCGGCGAGATTTCTGCTCCGCTCAAAGTTGATATATACCGTTTCCTCAAACGCTTTGGAGCCTAATGCATTCATCAACCATGTTTTCCCAGTCTGACGCGCACCTCGCAAAATGAGCGGTTTTCGGTCAGGATTTTCTTTCCAACGAATAAGTTCCGGTAAAAGAGAGCGCTTCATGGGTTGAATCAATATTAATTACCACACTTTTTCAAACGAAAATATGTGATTATTCACACTTTTTCAAATGAAAAAATGTGATACTCAACACTTTTTCAAAGGAAATATTTGAGTTTTGCCCCTTATTATCGCCAATCACCCATTAAGGTGAAAGCTGCCCAATAGTATGGATGGCTGAATTTTTCGTTTTCTGCTAACGATTTACGGGCTTCGCGAAGAGCAGTGGCTTTATCCATATTGGGAACATTTTCATAGAAATACTGCATGAACAGGCTTGTGGCTTCATCATCAACCTGCCAAAGTGTAGCTACAACAGATGGCACCCCGATATTCAAAAATGCGATGGCTGTATTCACCGGCCAGCCAATCATGGTTTCAAGATTGAAGGCCGTTTCACAGGCAGAAAGGGTTACCAGCCCGACATTCTCCACATTTCGGATACGATAAATATCGCTGATGGTAAGCCGTCCATCATCGCCGGACTCTTCATCGCTTGCCAGTACCAGAAACGAGTTTTCAGCTACCTGAAAATCGAGTACCCCATGTGTGGCGAAATGCAGGATGTTGAACTCATCCGACATTTCAAACAACCGGCTTTTGGTGGCTTGCTCACGAATCAGAATTTCTGAGTCTGGGAATAAATCAGCCAGCAACTTGACTTCCTTTTCGGCAAACGGCAGCGAATTGTCTGCATTGCCCACCGCGAACAAACGGAATTCCTCAAAATCATACATCTGCATCCCAAACACGCTCAAATCATTGTTATAAAACGTACTGAATGTTTGATTGAGTTGCCTGTCAGCATTATCAAGCGGTGTGAGCGCATGAAATGGCACAAGATTTAGGGTTCCATTCGGGATGAATGCCACGTGCGAGCGACCTTCAATTTCAGGAATAATAGGCTCGATGAGTACATGATAGAGTTCATCACTTAGCTGAAGCATGTTGGCGTGAAGTTCTGCTGAATAGTCTTCGTCGGAATGCGTAATGCCGATGGTTCGTGTTGACCCGGATGGTCGAAACTTCAACATATCGTACAACTCCACGGCCTTTTCATCAACCCACTCTTTCTTTACGGGGATTTCACGCGCAAACACGGAATCGCGAGTTGCCACAAAAATGTAGAGGTGATTTGCCGATACCAAATATTGCACCACTGCCATTTCCTGAGGAATTCTGCGCCGGTTCGCACGCAATTGATTCGGATTTACGGTGGTTTCAAGATGTCGGGACAAATTTCTGTCGCGGGTCATGATTTCATGCACGTACGAAAGATAATTGGCCTCAGCAATCGTCTTCAGATTGTTAAGTTCTTCAATCAATCGGGTATTCCGGCGGTCTTCAGGGCGTGCTCTTTCATTGGCAAGGGATTGTTCCAAACCGGAAATCCTGAGTTGAATATCACGGGCGCGGCGCAAGGCTTCTTCCTGAGATTCGGCGACCTGCATCCCTATTTGTGACTGAATATTTTCGAGATTCCCTTTCAGGGCGTAGGTCATGGCTTCTTCGACTTCGCCTTTTGCCATCAAAATGCGAACCGTGGCATCATAAATCCGGAGCTTTTCCTCTCCGGCTAAAAATAATTGCTGTGCATCTTCCCCACCGCTTAAACGTCGGCGCGTAAATTCAATCACCTCAATTGAAGCTTTGTAATGCTCTAAAGCCTGATCAAAATTGCCTTCAACAAATTCGAGTTCGCCCAAATAACCCAGCGTTTTCCAAAGATACCGGCGCGAACCAATTTCATTGGAGCGATTCACGGCCTCTTCAAAGAAGGTTCGGGCTTCATCCATCCGATTTAACCGTAAAAGTGAAAGACCGGCAAGCTTTGCCAATTCAATCTGAAACTCGACTTCACGGGTAATATGCCCTTGTTTATGCACTTCGATTAAATCGGCATAGGCTGCTTCATACTCCTGCATACTCAGCTTCAGATTCCCTCTGGATCGCAAGGCAGCCAAATAACGCCGTTCATTGCCGGATTGGTTTGATAAATCCATCGATAGATTTACCCATTCCCCGGCTTTTTCAAAGTTCTTTAGCTCCCGATACGTATCGGCGATGTTATTGGCAATCATGATGGCAAAGTTACTGATGCCTTCCATCACACTATTCAGCTCATGCGCTTTATAAAAATATTCCAGCGCCCTTTCGTAATCGCCCTGCATAAACAGCACGTTACCGATATTATTCATAGGCGTGGCTCTGAAATACGGTATCCTCAATTCAACATAAATACTATCAGATCGCAGATAATCGCGGATGGCTTTTTCGTATTCATTGGTGAGGTTATAAAAATTGCCGCTTGAGATGTACGAATTCGCCAACCCATATTTATTATCAATTTCGATATAGGCGTCCCTTGTCTGATGAATAATTTCATAAAAACCGGCATAATCCCCTCTAAGACGATATAACTCCCCCAAACCGGATAATGCATAAGCCATCAGCGCGGTGTTGCTGAATGACCGGGCGGTTTCCAAGGCGATTTGATTATAGGACTCTGCTTTTTCAAACTCACCGAGTACGACATACACAAACGCCAAATCAATCAATCTTGATGCCGCTGTTTGACGATCATCCAATTCGTTGTAAAACGTGATGGAGTCTTCGTACAACTCAATCGCTTTCGGGTAGTTCCCCATCTCAACTTCGAGTCCGGCTAATGCATTATACACGGTATATTCGCTGTTTCGATTCCCGATTTCAAGCGCATCCCGCAGGGCTTCTTCATAATGTTTTCGGGCAAGATCAGCATTGATTCTGAAATACCGGTAAATATGTCCTAAATAAATCTGATTGTAAATCAGCCCGGTTTTATCGCCTGTTTGCTGTTGAATTTCAATACTTTGGCGAAATATTTCTTCCGCTTTTTGATACTCTTTTTCCGTGTAATACACATCACCTAAATCAGAAAGCGCTAAGCCGTATTCGTACATGGCCTCTCGGTCGAGAAAATATTCAATCGCTTTTAGAAAGGCGGATTCAGCTTTCCTGAAGTCCTCAATACTGAGATACAAACTCCCAAGCGAGCGATTCAATGTAGCCACTTCCATACGTTCGCCTATCGACTCATACAAATGGCTTGCTTGTTCATAAGCATCGAACGCTTCCTGAGTCCTGCCGGATTCTGCATACAGCTCACCCAATTTCCCCCAGGAATACGCCTCGCCTTTCACATTTTCGGCTTCCTGACGATACCCAATCGCTTTATGATGATATTCAACCGCCAAATCAAATTCCCCTAATTGCCAGTATGTTTGAGCCACGTTGGAAAGGGAAAATCCCATATCATTCGTGAGTCCAAGTCGTTTGTTAATTTCATACGACTCCATATACAAGGCATTTGCAACCGAACTGTTCGAAGTGGCAAACGCCAGCCAATCAATGGCATCGGCTTCTTTGGCTTCATCAAGCAAACTTCTGTAAATCTCGCGCTCTTCTGTGTGATAGTGAATGGCCCGGGTTTCATCCCCCTGTCGCTGAAACGCCCTGCCAATGAAATTATAATATCGTGCCTTTTCGTACAATGCCGCCGTAGTTCTCAGGTCCTCAATGTACTCCAAAGCGCCATTGAAAAAATCCATCGCTGCCGGCAGATTTCCCATGAAATATTGACTGTACCCCTTTCCGGCATACGTGCGAGCCATTGACAGAAGGTTTTCATACGAAGGATCCATTTCATAGACCTTCTTTTTGAGCTCAAACGCCTGACCGAATGCCTCAAGCGCGAGCCGGTATTGACCCAATTCATTGTATGATGTCGCAATATTGTTGATGGCATACGAAGCTCCGTCCAGTTCATCGGCTTCAAGAAAAAGCGTATAGGCTTTCTGATACTCGCGTATAGCGGCTTCATCCTCATTTTTGGTATCCAGCAAATAGGCGAAATTAAATTGAGTCCATGCCAGGGCTTTGGCATCACCAAGTAAACGGGCAGCCGTTTCAATTCTGTTTAGGAGGATGGATGCTTCGTCAAATGCTTGATTATTAATTAATTCCGTGGTATGGGTAACCCAATAGATTAAAAAGTTTCCGGCTCTGATTTCATATTCATGGTCTTTGATGATCTTTTCAATTTCGGAAGGATTATCCGTTGCGGCCAATCTATTCAGGAGCTCCATCAATCCGGTTGGCGTATCCGAAATCACCCACGATGCATAAAATTCATTGAATTGCAGAATTCTTCCAAAATAATTGCCTGGAAAACTGTTCACATAATCAAGATAGGCCAAGATATCTTTGAGTTCTGTTTGCTGAAAGGCTTCAAGGAGATTCAACCCGGCGAAGCGGCCTTTTTCAAATGGTTGGGCATGTTCGCCCAAATCAACATCCGCTAATTGTTGCGCTGTTTGCCTGATGTCGTCCAATAGTACATACAAAATTTGTTGCTCCAAATGTGGCGAGCCGTAATCAAGCAACTGACGAAAATGAAGAAACAAGGTGCCATCCTTGTTCTTAAACATGATATTCTGAGCATAGATTTGGAAAAGCGGCGTTTGCCATTCAATATCCGGCTTTCGGTACGGTAATCTCACAACATCACCCGGTAGAATTGAATATTCTTTTGAGGTTTTTTCGATGGAAACTATTCCGGTTTGAGCATCCGCTTCATCCAACCGAGCAATTCCAAGTCGTTCGGCTCCTTTATCAACAAATTCTTCGGTATAGACTCCCACAACCGTACCGCTTGTTCCGGGAATGATGCCATCATACAGACCGGCCTGAATTTTTACCAATAACTCATTCGCCGATTCCGAAATAATTTCGGCGATTTTGAATTGCGCATTTTCTGTTTTTGTGATGCCCCTGTCCGGGATGCTCAGTTCGGTTTCGGCTTCAATCAGGATTACCATTGCGGCTGCGGCGTAAATCAATGCATTATGATTCGAAAAGCCGAAACCATCTGTGTTGTAGGCATCTTCGTCGTGCGTGGGTTTGTGGATGAGCGATTTATGCAACGCATGGTAGGCCATTTCGTCCTCATCTATGATATACAAGGCATATCCGGCCATTTCATATAAGTAAGCGATATATGAATCAAGGGCATCCTCCGTATGCTCATACCATTGTACCACCATCAAAAATTTTTGAGCTGCTTCGGCATAATCACCGTTTTCAAACGCACGATTAGCTTCTTGAAAGATTTCTGAATAGTCAACGGTACCATCTTGTGCTTGAACGGTTACCCATATCGAAGCCATGAAAAAAAGCCCAACACAAACTGAAAATAGTCTTCCCATACGGTTTATCCTTCCCTTATTTTATTATGCAAATGTATTTAACTTTAAATTAAATTAAAACAGTTTGTTGTTGTTGAATTTATTTTACTGAAACCATTTCTTTGTTTGAAATCAGCAAATGCTATTTTATTCATATTCGTTACCAAAGCTTTGTTAATTAAAATGCCAAACGCATCTTTTTACAACGAAATAATTCTTGAATCTTATGCTTATCCATCCCTCATCCATAAACCCTCCTAAAACCGCTGATGATGATCTCCGGATCGGACATTTTATTCAGTCACCATCCCCCAAAAAAAATATTCACCTTCTTGGATTTTGCTCTGATCATGGTGTTTTCACAAACGGAGGTCGTATTGGTGCTGCAAATGCCCCTGATGCGATTCGCACAGCGTTGTTCAAACTGACTCCGGATCCGGTTGATCCCATGCCCTTGCGCACGTTCTTTGAGTCTGTTTTAGATCATGGAAATATGGAAGCGAACAATATAGACCTACATGTAGCGCAAGAAAGTTTAGGCGATTGGACTGCCGAAAGATTGGGCAAAAATGAACTCCCTTTGATTTTGGGAGGCGGACACGAAACCAGTTTTGGCCACTTTTTGGGCTATGTGAAATCAAACCGGCCGGTTACCATTTTAAATTGGGATGCCCACGCCGATGTGCGTCCGCTTAAAGAAGGAAAACCACATTCCGGTTCGCCCTTTTATCAGGCATTGGAGCATGATTCCGGTGTTTGCAAAAACTATATTGTAGGTGGATTGCAGCGGCATAGTTTAAGCGCTACGCACCTTGAATTTTTACAAGAGAAAAAGGCAGGATATTACTTCAAAGGGGAATTGACTCCCCGACTTATAGAGCATATTTATGACTCACTCGATGGTCCGACTATGGTTACTATGGATATGGATGCCCTTGACCAATCGATTGCACCGGGCGTAAGCGCACCGGCTGTGAATGGATTCAGCTTAGATACATGGTTTCATCTCGCCTATTTTGCCGGAAAATGCAAATGGGTTCAGTCATTCGACATCGTAGAATTGAATCCAAAATTCGATATAGACAACCAAACCGCAAGGGTAGCCGCCCTCACGATTTGGCATTTCGCAAAGGGATTTGGCGAGCGGGAAAATGGGTGATTTGTTGGGGGTATGGGGCTGTTTGTGTTTTGATATAAATTGCATTTTGTTCATCTTAGCCTTTGCGTAAGACAGAGTAAAGCAAAGATCACTTAAACATGAAGCAGGGTATGATGAATAGGGTTCATTTTAGCCTGTTGTTATGCGTCAGGCTAAAAGACGACACAACACAATAAACACAACGACAGAAAAAAAATCAAAATGGCATTTGAACCAGACAAAATAACTAAACAACATATACTTGATGCAGTCAAGAAAATAGACAGTGAGACTATTTCACTTGAACCTTCGACCAAGTTTGATGTAATTGTTAGTGGTAAAGCCTATCCACCAAAGGAAGTAATGCGTTATGCTCATGAATTAATGAATGGCGAGCATATTTGGGAGCGAAGTGGCGGTGAGCCAACTAACAAATATTTTACAGAATTAGGTTTTGAAATAAAAAGTAAATCAAGCACAAATATGAATGAAGTGAGTATCACAGGCAATATTTGGAAATTAGGATGCAATTGGGGAAGCGGTAAACCTAGCTTCTACAACTACATTAAAGAAGAGAGCATTATTATTGGCGTTGAGGACAAAAAATACAGCATTGGCGACTTGATTGTTGTTACAGAAGGACATCAAGTAAAGGCAATCGCAAGAATTAATGAGAATCCGAAACCTGTTACAAGTAACATAAATCTTAAACCTTCCTTTGACAATCTCGAAATTGAGTATGACACTTGGGTCAACTACGCAAATTCCGAATGGTATGAACTTGAAGAAGATGACACATTTTCATATCAATTACAGCAAGGAATCTGCAAAGTTCAAAATAGAGACATTCGTAATAAGGTTATTGACTTATGGAATAGTAGAAATGCCAATTATTGGATATTTCAAGGCAATCCAAGTGTATTTGATTTCGAAACTGCGATTAAAAATAATTTGTTAGAAGATTGGACTGTTTCAGCTCATAAAGACAAGATAAAAAAAGGTGACAAAGTAATTTTATGGATTTCAGGTAAAAATTCAGGTTGTTACTCTCTTGCAGAAGTAACAAGTGAAGCACAAAACATTACTCAATCAAAAGATTCACACCTATGGAAAACAGAAGACAAAAACCCTCTTAAAGCAGGAATCAAAATCACACATAATATAATTGAAACTCCTTTGCTTTGGAACAAAATAAAGGGAACAAAAGGACTAGAAAATTTGAAAGTTGGTAATCAAGGGACAAATTTCACAGCAACAAAAACTGAGTTCAAAACTATTTTGAGTTTAATAAATAATACAACTGCATCAAATAATAAAGCTGACATGCAAGCAAAAAACATTATCCTTTATGGACCTCCAGGAACAGGAAAGACATACAATAGCATTGATAAGGCTGTTGAGATAGCTTCACCTGAAAGATATAATTTCAATAATCACAAGGTCAATAAAGGAGTGTTTGACGAATTAAGAAGAAATGGACAAATTGAGTTCGTTACTTTCCACCAAAATTATTCCTATGAAGATTTTGTAGTTGGGATTTCTCCCGATGTTACATCTGGCACTTTGCGTTTTGACAAACGTGAAGGAATTTTCAAACAGTTGGCTGAAAGAGCAAAACAAAATTGGTTAACAGCAACCAACAAGAAAGAAATCACCATTGATTTTAACTTCGTTTTCAATTCCTTCTTTGCAAAATTGATTGAGGAAGAAGTAAAGGAAGTTGAAATACCAATGAAAAGCAAAGGATACAAGTTCAAAGTAACATCAATTGACATTGATGAGGGAAGAATAAAGTTTACAAAACAAAGCGGAGGAACAGGACACGACTTGCTTGTAAAAAATCTCAAAGCAATTTATGAGGGAAGTTTGGATTATGGTGTTGAAGGCTTGGGTGTTTATTACAATCCATTGGTAGAACATCTAAAAGAATTTGCCGCAACGCTTGAACCCCAAAATTCAGCAGAAGAGGAATTGAAAAGGTTTGTTTTGATAATTGATGAAATAAATCGTGCTAATATTTCTAAGGTTTTTGGCGAATTAATTACACTTCTTGAGGACGATAAAAGATTAGGAGAAGAAAACGAATTGAAAATTACTTTGCCAAATGGAGAAAAAGAATTTGGCGTACCGCCAAATCTTTACATCATAGGCACAATGAATACAGCTGACAAGTCGATTGCTTTAATTGATATTGCTTTGCGTAGGCGTTTTGAGTTCATTGGCTATTATCCAGAATATGAGATGTTGAATGAAGAAGAGTCTTTGCTTCTTAAAAAAGTTAATGAAGCAGTTTTCAAAGAAAAAAAATCAGCTGACTATCTAATAGGGCATGCTTACTTCATGAAAGGGCAAACAATTCAAATTGTTTTGCAAAACAAAGTTGTTCCATTGTTGATGGAATATTTTTCAGGCAAAACAGATATTGTTTCTAAAATATTTGCAGACACTAATTGGAATGTAACTTACAATACCACAAATTTCATTTGGGATATTTCACCGAGATAAAATGGCTCTACTCTTTGAATACGGAAAATGGCAGAGCATAAATAACAAAAATGCTTTACACCAAATGCTGAAAGACATTTGGAGGCAACGCATGTTTGTTGAAACGGATTCAGAACTTAAAGAAGTTCAAACAGACAATCATTATCAACCATTCCTTCAGTTTGACGACAATCAAATAAGAGCAAACAATTTTGTTGGCTTCATTCAAAACGGAGATGAAGTAATTGAAATTTATCCGAAAGTATTTCGGCAACATTTACCGAACCCATCCGAGTCTGAAAAGATGTTGATGCTTCGCCACATCTTTTATTGGTTTAGCTATTGTCGTAAATGGAACTTCCCTTTTAATCAAGCATCCCTTGATACAATTGACATTAACGAATTCCCAGAGTTGATTATAAATTTAATATCAAATCAGTTTTTAGAAACTGTTTCAAAGCAACCCTTGACTATGTATCAAGAAGTGGAGGAAGCGTTAATTACTCCAAGAGGTTCAATAAATTTCAAACGATATTTAAGCAGTAGTATATCACACGGAAATTTTCAAAACATTGAATGTGACTATGAACCATTCCTATTTGACAATAAAGTAAACAGAGTAATTAAATATTGTTCACGGTTGTTGATGAAGCAAACAAAGTTTTCAGAAAATTTGCGAATGCTTCAAGATGTAGTATTCATCCTAGACGAAGTTGAGGATTTACATTGCACTATTCACGACATTGAAAATATTTCTCTAAATACCTTCTTTTCAGATTACTCTAATCTACTTGACAGTTGCAAACTTATCCTTAGTCAACAACTCTATTCAAGTAACACATATGACCTTTTTCAATGGTGTTTACTTTTCCCAATGGAATATATTTTTGAAGACTTTCTTGCAGGGTTCTTAGAAAAAAAATTTTCAAAAGATTGGAAAATTGAATATCAAAAATCAGACGAATACTTGTCAAATATACCTAGAGTATTCAACATGCAACATGACATATTTCTTACGGCAAGACATGGTTCAAAACGAAAAGTTATCATTGACACTAAATACAAATTACGCCAAGACAATTTCAAAACAGACCCCAAAAAAGGTGTTGCACAATCAGACCTTTATCAAATGGTTAGTTATGCTTTTAAGAGAGGTTGCACAGATATAATATTAGTTTACCCAAACATTGCAGACGACCTAAATACATCAGACAACTTTAAAATTATTTCAGGGTTTGGCGGAGCAGACGAAATAACAATAACAGCGATGGAGATTCCTTTTTCGTCATTGACAAATTTCAACGAATTAGACTCAATGTTATATGAGACTATTGAAACACAATTAAACAAATTACTTCAATGACAACATCAATTTCAGACAGAAAATTAACGACAGAGAAAGAAGCCCGAACGCATAACAGCAGTAGCTGTTGCGCAACTACCATTTAGCCTGCCTAATTAGTTGCTATTTCTAAATTTTTCTTGTTTGTTGCGTGCTTAAAGTGTCGCGATTTTCAAATTCGGCGTTTTCAACCCTAAGCATGTTTGGACTTCACAAACTAACGAATTGAGCCAAAACCGACCTAAAACAGTCCCATTGTGGTTGGTCTGGGGCGTGTTTAGCTCCACAGCTTTCCCAATTGCTGTTTTGCGATTCCATTTGAGCAATTTTTTCAAATTGTATGTGAGTGCTGCCATCATTACATGTTTGTTGGCATTTTTAATGCCACGAGTATTCACCCTTCTCATCCCAAAGAAGTGCAACAGTGTTCCTAAGCACAGGTTCTACCGTCTTGCTTCAAATTCGACTTATTCGTTTGGCTTTGGCAGGGTTATCGGTCAAAATGTACATTGTTCCAATACCCAACCAAAAGCAGTTTAAAAAAGACCACCGGGTCAATAGAGGCTTGTCCCTGAGTTCCATAAAAGGATTGGGTAGCTTTGTAGAGAAAACGCAGATCTAAAACGGCATTTAATCTGCGGTATATGTTATGCTCCGGCATGAGCGAATCAAGTGTGACGGAGGCAAACAATTTTGGTTGATGTATGTGTTTTCCTTGCATTTGTAAAGATAACAAAAATGGATAATTAATGCATATAAATTCAAAAATATCAACAACAAATGGATTGTTTTTAAAGAAATAAATGGGGATATTCTTTGAGTTGTGCAACAGGCACATCACCTATAAGACCACACAACCGACAATTAACGAACAGAAAAATCATAGACAAATTACCAATACGTCGGAAATCAAATCAGATTTATCTCTAATATGTAAAAAACTAATTTTTGGCAACTACTGAACATTGCTGCCGTTCCATAGAATTTTGTATCTTTGCTTAAAATTTTAGAAAATCATCGCAAAAGACAAACTACATACCGACAGCATTAAACAATATTTCAAAAGCAAAGCTGTTTTTGAAACGAAGGATATTGTTGACTTTTACGAACAATTTGAAAAGAACGTAAAACCGACAACTATAAATTGGCGTGTTTACACCTTGGTTCAAGAGGGCGTTTTGCAACGCATAGGCAGAGGAAAATTTAAACTTGGCGAGAGTAGAAAATTTATTCCCGAAATTTCATCGCTAACAAAATCTATTTTTAAAAAACTGAAAGCAGAATTTCCTTATTCTAAATTTTGCATTTGGAACACTTCTGTATTAACCGAATTTATGCAACACCAACCCAACAGATTTTTTTTATTGGTGGAAACAGATAAAGAAACAACTAATTCGGTTTTTTATTTTTTGAGAGAGAAAATTAAATCAGTCTTTATAGAGCCAACTAACGATATATTAGAAAAATACGTGGTGAACGAAAAGGAAATAGTTGTTGTAAAAGCACTTATTTCGGAAGCACCGACACAAAACATAAACGAAGTTGAAACGGCTACCATAGAAAAAATGTTGGTGGATATTTTTTGTGATGACGTGATTTATTCGGCTCAACAAGGTGCTGAAAAGCGGATTATTTTTAAAGAAGCCTTTACCAAATACACCATCAACCAAAGTAAAATGCTTCGCTATGCTGACAGGAGACGAAAAAAAGAAGAACTGAAACAATTTGTAATAACAATTCCTAATTTATGGCAGTAATGATAATTAACTGCCGTTTTATAGATTGATAAACTTAAACGAAATATCAAGCGATTGGCTAAATGAAGTGTCAAAGAAACACAGCAATGCGGATAAAATCCTTGCAGAGAAAGTTATTCGTGCATTGTTGCTGTTGGAGGGATTGGCAAAACAAAAACTGTCCTTTGTTTTTAAAGGCGGCACAGCTTTAATGTTGCATTTCAATTCAACCAAACGACTTTCAATAGATATTGACATTATTCTGCCGAATGATATCAAAGAATTGGAAAGCGTTTTAGATGAAATCATAAAAGAACAAGGATTTCTAAGGAAAGAGCTACAACACCGAAGCACAACTTCAAAAATCAAAAAAGAGCATTACAAATTTTTCTACACGCCTTTGCATAAAACCAATAAAGCGGAAGAATATGTTTTGTTAGACATCCTTTTTGAAGAAGTTAATTATGTAAACCTCATTTTATTACCAATTCAATCGGACTTTGTGCCAATAATTGACAAACCATTGAGCGTAAATGTGCCAAGTTTGGAAGATATTTTGGGCGATAAACTCACGGCTTTTGCACCCAACACCACAGGTATTCCATATTTCAAAAAAGACGACAGTATGAGTATGGAAATCATCAAGCAACTTTACGATATTGGAAATTTGTTTGATATGGTAAACGATTTGGATACCATTAAAACTACGTTTTATCGTTTTGCAAAAACCGAAATTGATTATCGCAATTCCGAAGGAATAAACGAAAATGATGTATTGGAAGATATTTATCAAACGGCTCTTTGCATTGTAAGCAGAGGAAAAGATGGCAAAGGCAATTTTGAAGAATTGCAAAAAGGTATTGGGAGAATCAGTCCTTTTATTTTTTCTGAAAGTTATCACATAGAAAAAGCAATTGCCCACGCTTCAAAAGCAGCTTACCTTTCTACATTGATACATCTCAATGCAAAGAAAATAGCTAAGTTTGAAAATCCACTTCAACTAAAAGATTGGCAAATTGACGAACCGCTCAATAACAAGTTGAACAAACTCAAAAAGTCCAACCCAGAAGCGTTTTTCTATTGGTATAAAATTTACGAATTGAAAAAAAACAAAAATGACGAGAGTTTAAGCTAAACTCTGCCTAAGTATTTTAATTAATAATTAATAACTTAGACAATTATGGAACAACAAGAATTAAACGAATTACCTAAAACTGCCCCACTAGGCTTACCCCTGGGTTCCATAAAAAGATTGGTTGGCTTTGTAGAGAAAGCGCAGATCTAAAACGGCATGTAATCTGCGGTATATGTTATGATCCGGAACGAGTGAATCAAGTGTGACGCAGGCAAACAATTTTGGTTGATGTATGTGTTATCCTTGCATTTGCAAAGATAACAAGAAATGGATCATTAATGCATATAAATTCAAAAATATCAATAACAAATGGATGATTTATTTAGAAATAAAAAAGGATATTCTTAGAGTTGTGCAACAGGCACAGCGGTTTTGCGTAATGGCGGGTTCCGTGGTAAATTGAAGGTCTGTTTTTCAAATCAAGTTTTGTGGTGGGTTGACAGTTTTGTGCTTCGAAATCCGCCACTACGCAAAGCCGCAAAACGTTGGCAACAAGCTTAAAAAAAATCGTACTGAAAATAAAATCTGGTAAAATGACAAAAATTGTTTCAAGTCCAAATTGTGGAAACTCACCCAAAATGGAATTTCTAAAAGAATTCAATATTGCCTTTGCAGAGGGAAAAGTGGAATTAATAATCGAAAGTGTAACAGATGACATTGTTTGGGATATAATTGGCGACAAAAAGATAGAAGGAAAAGAACGATTTACTAAGGAATTAGAAATAATGAAATCCGAAAAGGCGACCGAATTAATAATTAACCAAATCTTATCACACGGAAAAGAAGGAGCATCAAACGGAATTATGAAAATGCAAAACGGAAAACAATACGCATTCTCTGATTTTTATGTATTTAAGAATACCAAATCAACTGTTTTAAAGTCAATAACATCATACGTAATTGAAATTTAGCCATAATTGAAAAGCCAGATGCCAACAGCACCTACTCAAAAGTGGCGGTTTAGTGGTTAAATCAAGCTTTATGCTTCTATCAAAGTTTGTGCTTGGTTGACAGTGAAGTGCTTCGAAATCCGCCACCTTAGGGTAACTGCAAAACGTTTCAAGGCGTAACAAACCACAACACGATAAGTAAACGACTGAAAACAATGACTTTTTTCGTATCATAAACAAAACTATATGTATCAAATCGTATCAAAATGAACAACAGCGTATATAATTTAAATTAAACATAAACTGGAAACTGATTAATCTAATCAGTGAAACAGACTGTTTTGAACACGAAATAGAAAATCGAAAAAACGAATATTACCAAGTGCTTAGAAGTTGTCAGGCTCAACGCCCAAACGAAGATGTGACAGACTGGATCATGTTCTTTTTGAATTGCCTGTCAAATATTCAATCGCAACTAATGTTAAAACTGCAAACAAGCGGTTTGGAAACACAACTTTCGTCCAAAGAAAAATTAATTTATACTATTATTCAAAACCGTCCGAACATCCAGTCAGGAGAAATTTCCAAAAAGTTGGCGATACCAGCACCAACTGTAAAAAGAATTTTGTCAGAGTTGCTCAAAAAAGGACTGATTGAAAAGCAAGAAAAAGGACGGAATGTAAGTTACACGATGAAATAACAATGAAATTTCTTTCAGTTGTGCAACAGCCACATCGTGAATACGTATTGGCTGGGATTGCTGCGTATTCCGGCACTACTCATTCACGTAACCGTTGGCATCCATTATAAAAGCAAAAACTATAACCGAAACTCTAACAACTTTAAAATAGACCAAAATAAATGACAACATATCAAAGGACTCTCGAAGAACAAAGAACTGAGTTTGCAAATAGAAAATTTCTTGCCACACCATTAGCAGGAGTTATTGTTTGGACTATTATTGGACTAATCGGAGTATTTTTCTCGGATTTTGTTGCTGTGTGGTCAATTTTTATCGGAACTGGTTCCATTGTCTATTTAGGACTATTTCTATCTAAATTTACCGGAGAAAACTTCCTTGATAAAGGGAAACCCAAAAATGAATTTGACACGCTTTTCCTTTTTACTGCTGCACAAGCCATCCTTGTATATTCAATTGCAATACCTTTTTTCCTCATTGACTATACTTCTCTTCCGATGACCGTAGGGATTTTAACAGGATTAATGTGGCTTCCTTTTTCATGGATTATAAAACATTGGGTTGGAATCTTTCATACAGTTCTTAGAATCATTTTAGTGCTTTCACTTTGGTATCTTTTTCCTGAATATAGATTTATAGTAATCCCATTTGGAATTGTTTTTACTTATATAATCACAATGGTAATGCTAAACAACAGAAAGAAAATAGATTAATACTTTAAAACAGGGAAATAACGGTTGCCAACGTGCATTGCGCAACAATTACTTTCAACCAATACTAAGCGATAAAACACATTTAAAAAAAGCTCAAGAAAAATACTCCCTGCAACGATTAGTCGGCTTATTCGTCACAAATTATGCAACGATTAATTTTAAATTGCGACGAATATACTGTATATTAGTTGCAAAAAATGCAACGAATGAATGCTTTTATTCACCAAAATGAAAACTGGCCTAATTTCTCATGGGAAAATGATAAAATAGTCAATTTGTTGAGTGAGGTGAGAAATTTGCAGGGAAGGCTAATGGGGAAGATGGAATCTCTGGGTTTCGAGCTTAGAAATGAAGCCCTTCTCGAAACTTTGACGCTAGATGTTATAAAATCATCCGAAATAGAAGGTGAACTTTTAAACCCTGAACAAGTTCGCTCCTCAATCGCCCGCAAACTGGGAATAGAAATCGCAGGTTCCGTTGAGTCGGATAGACATGTTGATGGTGTAGTTGAAATGATGTTGGATGCCACTCAGAACTGTTTCAAGCCCTTAACAGCCGATAGACTTTTTGATTGGCACGCAGCTTTATTCCCGACAGGTAGAAGTGGAATGTACAAGATAACAGTTGCTGCCTGGCGAAAGGACACTACCGGCCCTATGCAGGTTATATCCGGCGCTATGGGGAAAGAAAAGGTACATTTTCAGGCACCTGATGCATCATTCCTTGAAAAAGAAATGAGCACGTTCCTGGATTGGTTTAACAATAATACAAAAACTGAATTAGTGTTAAAGGCTGCAATAGCGCATCTATGGTTTGTTACCATTCACCCTTTTGATGATGGAAATGGAAGAATAACCAGAGCTCTGACGGATATGTTATTGGCTCGATCAGATAAAAGTAATCAGCGATTTTATAGTATGTCTGCACAGATAAAAACAGAAAGGAAAAAGTACTATGAAATACTCGAGAAAACTCAAAAAGGGAGTCTTGATGTTACTGAATGGATGATATGGTTTTTAGAATGTTTAATTAGTGCTTTAAGAACAACTGATACCGTTTTAATCAGTATTCTGCTTAAAGCTAACTTTTGGGCTAAGCATTCTAACACATTGATAAATGAAAGGCAGAAAAAACTGTTGAATAAATTATTAGATGGGTTTGATGGAAAACTGACTTCATCAAAATGGGCAAAGATTGCGAAATGCTCAAAAGACACCGCCATAAGAGATATCAATGACCTTATTGACAAAGACATCCTGCAAAAAGAAGCGGCCGGCGGTCGAAGTACAAATTATGAATTGGTGCGTTGAAATAATCATAACTAGCTTCGTTTTAATCAAAATTAAAGAAGTTTGTAGCTTGACTTTGTATTACTAAGTCAAGCTACAAATCTATCAGCTTGAATGCTGACCTCACGATTTGGTATTTTGCAAAAGGATATGACGAGCGTTAAAGGCAAAAATGAGCTTCTATTTCTAATTAAAACAATAGGTTAGATACTTTAGGGAATAACACGTTATTTTCTAAATGCACATGCTTGTGCAGGTCTTGCTCAAACGCTTCAAGGTTTTGATAAAGAATTCGATATTTCGTGCATGCATCTACCGGTGGAGTATAATCATTGGTTAAGCTTCTAATTTGCTTCATTAACCCACCGGCTCCATCGTGCTCACGTTCCATCTGATCAACTAGTGTGGAAAATTCTTTTTCGATGTTATCTGGTATAGTAAGTTTATCTGCAATAAGCGATTCGATTTGTTTTAGTAATGGGAACACCTCATTCTCTTCTGAAGCCATGTGATCAGTCATTTCTTTGCTTAAGTCTAAAAACAGTTTATAGATTTCAACATTCTCCGGATGAGTTATACCATGAACCTCAGCAACTCGCGCCGCATAGAATCCCATTTCCTGTAACTTATTTCTTACAAAATTATGATGCGTATTTACAATATAATCAATAAGAAATGAAATAGACCATGTATTGTATGAATCGCTGCTATGGGTTGGTGTGTTCAATAATGATATGAGTTCATTTGCAACAGTTTCTGTATCTAATCCTTTCTTTAAACAGGCTTTTTCAACGCTTACACCCCCACCACAGCAGAAGTCAATTCCATATTTTTGGAAAACTCCAGCGGTATTGTAGTTAAGAGATACAATTTCACCAACTTTTGATTGGTTTACTTCTAAAGTGTTCATTTGCTTTTTGATTTAATTGGTATTAAAGAGTATTTTGTCTTTTATATGATACGGATTCTTTAATTTTTAAGCAATCCATAAGTAATCTTTTAATTAAATCTCAATAAGTCATTATAGCATGAGTTCAAATTCCAACCAACTCATTAAAAACTGGTACTATTTTCCGGCACTAATTTGGTTTTTAATATCTCTTATAATCGGTGTTTGGATGCGTCTGGAATGGCATACTCCTATGCAACATTATTTTGATATCAGGAACTTAATTCATGCGCATTCTCACGCTGCATTATTAGGTTGGGTGTATATTGTCTTTGCAGGATTCACTCTTAAACATTTCATACATCTCACAATGGTTATTTCTGTTGCAAAACCCATGGCCTTGACCTTGCATCTATCAAATGTGGGGATGCTAATTGCATTTAGTCTTCAAGGCTATGCTTTTTGGTCTATTCTCTTCTCTACTATCCACCTCATAGCTACCGTTTGGCTTGCTTTTCTTCTACTACTTAGAAAAGATAATCGATTATCAGAAATAGCAATGAAATTTGCGGGGGCTGCGTGGTTATGGCTTATACTATCCGGATTCGGACCTTTTGCTCTCGCTTTTACCGGTGGGATGGCTAGTGTATGGGCTCAGTTTTGGCTTGGAAGCTACTTATACTTGCTCACAAATGGATGGATTCTATTTATGATGATTTCCATCCTCCTCCATCATTTAGTGAAAGAGGAAAATCATCCTCAGCTTAATTTTGGATTTAATTTGATGTACTACACCCTGCCAGGTTCAATGCTGTCCATGTTCTATGTTCTAAATTTTCCTATTTGGGTGTATTGGATTGGATGGTTTTTCAACCTTGCATTCGCTCTAGGATCAATACTCGTTTTGGTAAGTCTATTTAAATCAACACTAAAGTATGAAGGAAGTAAGTTTCTACTGTATTCAGGGTTATTTTTTTTGGGATTGAAAACAGCTCTACAACTCATCGCTTTTTGGCCTAGTTTAATTGAGCTGACTTCAAATCATCTACTGAAAGTATCTTTCCTTCATTTATTTTTACTGGGATGTATCTCCCTTCTTATCATTTCCTTATTCTACTCAGATAAGCACGAAAATTCTAAGACCATTTCTTTTTCTCATTTATTAATCGGTCTAGGAACGATCTCAATGATTGTCCTACTCTTTATGATGGCAGGCTTACCTTTGATAGGGTACTTCATTTTTCTACCATATCAATTCCTCTTTGCTTTGACTGGTGGTTTGATTGTAGCTGGAAGTTTATTGATACTCAGAAGCAATTTTCAGCTTACAATCTACAGCAATAAATAAACGGTCTGACTTTTTGCTAAATATTTCCCTAACATCCCCCTAATGTATCACCATGGCCAGGCCAAAATTGAGATAGTAAAGCTTAGCATGCGGGGCGTAGTTTGCACTTATATTTGTGTAGATCATTGCTCGTTGTCGTGCAGCGGGATTTGGATTTCCGGCAAGTACAAATGTAGCACGAGGCCCAAATGCTATGAAATTGTCGTTATAGCCAATGCAAGAAAAGCTTCTACAGCCTTCAAATGGTTCATAATATAGTTGTAATTGCTTTACTTGTACACCCAAGCTTAATCCTAATGGATTTCCATCAAATAATCGACGCTGTAAGATAACCTGATAATTTGTTGGTAAGTTTGTAAATCCAACCGTTAGATATAAGTTTTCTTCAGACTCCGGAAATAAATGAAACGTCATGTCAAACCCGATGAGAAAGAATCCATACGAAATCGACGTTGCAAAATTTGAGTCTAGCGGTCTCATAAATATTGAACTCATCCCCAGAAAACCCGCCGGGTGAGGATTATAAAGCACCTTGCCACGTCTTGTCACAAGAGGGTCCGGAAATTCAGCATAGGAGGTTGAAGCGCCCGCAATGGCATGTGCATACCCGGTTTTTTGGGTTTCTCCATCACTATATCGCTTCTCCTGATACATCTTTAATTCACTCATTGGCATGTGATGGGCACATCCCGATAAAAAAACAAATAAAAGTACCGTGAAGATTTTTACAGGGAAAATAGCGTTTGAGGATATCATAAGCGTAAAGTATGATAAAATGTTGAGTACCTATACTAAAATATAGGTACTCTCTAACACTAATCAAACGCTATAATACACCTGCCGAGATAACTACCAAACTAACTAACCCCTGCACCAACTTTTTCGCAGGTTCTTGCGCCCGTTGCCCCGCAACAATGCTTAAACTTCTTGTTTGGATCCATCGGGCATGGGTCATTTCTGCCATACTTTTTCTCTACTACTACCGGCTTTTGTGGCATATCATCGTCCACTTTATTTGTGGCAAGATTGGATCCGGATACGCCATAGCTATCCACGCCTGATTTCTGCTCTCTCATTCTTGAACGGTCGTATCTACTACGAACAGGAGTTGCAGCTCGCATGCCTTGCCCCTCTGATACGGCCGGTACAGCTTTCCAAATAAGGGAAAGAATGTCTTTATTCAGATCTTCCAGCAACTGACCAAATGCGGCAAAAGCTTCACGTTTGAATTCAATCACCGGATCTTTTTGTCCGAATGAACGCAAGCCTATCCCTTCTTTGATTTGATCGAGCTCTCTTAGGTGTTCCATCCATTTTTCATCAATAACAGATAGTACGGCAGAACGCTCGAGCCCGTTCATGAGCTCTTTTCCTTCATTATGCATCGCTTTTTCAGCGCTGAAAACGACACGTAACGGGCGCACACCATCCGTAAAGATGAACTGAACCATACTTGGCTTATTGGTGATGGTTTTGTCATCCATATATTGCTTTAATGAGCGATAAAATGGCTGACACATCAGTTTTTCTTTGTTTTTGAGTTGCTCAATAGCTTTTTCAAATAACAAATTAGATACCCCATCTACGCCTAAAGATGCCCATTTTTCACGATCAATCGGCACATCAACGGCTAATGTTCTGAGCATACGCTCTTGGATGTTTTCGTATTCACCATTCGGGTAGTGTTCTTCTGCAATGTTGAATACATGATCTTCGAGCATATCGAGGATATCTGATTTCAACCGATCACCCAACAAGGCGTTTTTACGGCGGCCATAAATAACTTTACGTTGATTATTCAACACATCGTCAAACTCAAGCTGACGCTTTCTGATGCTGAAGTTATTCTGCTCGACTTTGGTTTGGGCACGTTCTAACTGCTTGGTTAGGAATCGGTTTTGGATAACATCGCCTTCTTCGTGTTTAAACTTTTCGAGCGTGTTTACGATACGGTCAGAGCCGAAAAGGCGCATGAGATCATCCTCAAGCGAAACAAAGAATTGCGTAACCCCCGGATCTCCCTGACGACCGGCGCGACCACGAAGCTGTAAGTCAATCCGCCTTGATTCATGGCGCTCGGAACCAATGATTGCTAAACCGCCCGCTTCGCGAACTCCCTCACCAAGCTTGATATCCGTTCCCCTACCCGCCATATTAGTCGCAATGGTAACAGCACCGGGCTGTCCTGCCTCAGCTACAATCTGACTTTCGCGGGCGTGTTGCTTTGCGTTAAGTACGTTATGCTTAATGCCGGCGCGTTGTAACATTCGGCTGAGGGTCTCTGAAACTTCCACACTTGTGGTACCCACCAATGTAGGCTGACCACTTTCGTGATTATGGCGAATCGCATCAATAATGGCGTTGAACTTTTCGCGCTTGGTGTAATAGAGTAAATCATCACGGTCATCACGGATAACCGGCTTATTGGTTGGAATTTCAACCACATCAAGCTTATAAATTTCGTGGAATTCCGTATCCTCTGTAGCCGCAGTACCGGTCATACCGGATAATTTGTGGTACATCCTGAAGTAATTCTGAAGCGTAATCGTTGCATACGTCTGTGTTGCCGCTTCAACCTTCACATTTTCTTTCGCTTCAATGGCTTGATGCAATCCATCAGAATATCTTCTTCCGGGCAACACACGGCCTGTGTGTTCATCTACGATTTGAACTTTACCGTCTTGTACAATGTACTCATCATCACGCTCAAATAACGTGTATGCCTTCAGTAACTGATTAACGGTGTGGATGCGCTCACTTCTTTCAGAAAAGACTTGATACATTTCCTGCTTCTTTTCTGCCATCGAAGCACGAGCATCTTCAATTTCTCTTGCAATAAGGCGCTCGCGCTCTTCAGGATCGAGTGCGGTATCAGCTTTGAGGTGAGTATTGATTTCAAGTGTTTTTGACTCAAAAACTTCCTGCATTCTCGAAGTTTCAGTTCCAACATCCGGAATTACAAAAAAGTCTTTATCCTCACCTGATTTAGTAATAAGATCACGACCAAGATCGGTCATTTCAACCGTATTCTGCTTATAGTTTACCGCAAAATACATGGCTTCATCCACAAACGGCATGTTTTTGCCTTGCTCTTGCAGATACAAATATTCTGTTTGCTGAACCAAACGCTGAACACGCGGCTCTTGCATCAATTTTTGGAATCGTTTGTTTTTTGGGAAACCACGTTGCGCACGGAAGAAGTGTAAACCGGCCTCTTCATCCTTACCGGCCTCCATCGCTTCTTCCCCTTTTTTCACAAACTCCGCGATAAGTTTCTTTTGTGCTTCCACAAGATTAAATACTCTCGGCTTGTATTCCACATATTTTTGAGTCTGATTATCTTGCGGAACGGGACCCGAAATAATAAGAGGTGTACGAGCTTCATCAATAAGAACGGAGTCAACCTCATCCACAATCGTGAAATGATGTCCACGCTGCACTAGATTTTCTGACTCAACGGTCATGTTATCACGGAGATAGTCGAAGCCAAATTCGTTATTCGTTCCGTATGTGATATCACACGCATACGCTTTACGACGCTCGGCGGTATTCGGCTGATAGCGATCAATGCAATCAACGGTTAATCCGTGAAATTCAAAAATGGGGGCATTCCATTCAGCATCACGTTGTGCAAGGTAGGTGTTTACGGTAACCACGTGTACCCCGCGCCCCACTAATGAATTAAGGTATGTCGGGAAAACGGAAACCAAGGTCTTACCCTCACCCGTTTTCATTTCAGCGATTTTACCTTGATGCAATACTGTTGCTCCCATTAACTGCACATCATAAGGAACCATCTGCCAGGTTACGTCATTTCCGGCCACTTTCCAGGTTTTGCCAACAAAACGACGACAGGTTTCTTTCAACACGGCATAAGCCAACGGCATGATCTCATCCAAAACATCTTCAATTGTATCAAGCCATTCTTTGTCAAGTTTTTCGAGTTCTTCAACTAAACTACGATGCTCTTCAATCGTGAGGGATTCACTTTGATCGTTAATTTTTCCTTTGATGGAAGCTATATCCTGATCAATTTCTGCCGTTGCTTCCTTGATTTGTTGCTTGAATTTTGTAGTATATCCCTTTAATTCTTCGTCCGAGATGCCTGAGAGTTCACTTTCAAAACTTTTAATTTGCTCAACGTAGGGAAGAAGTTTTTTCACATCCCGCTCACTAGAAGAGCCAAAAATCTTAGCAAAACCTTTAATAATAGAATCTAACATAAATAAGATAAAATTTAATGCTTACGCTTTTTGTATAATCTGATAATTTACGGCTAAATATTAAGGGGTTCAATTCTTATATAACCCCGATGCATATAACTTTTAAGAGTTCATATTATTTTATTTCAGTTTAATTCGATAAAGCCGTATTTTGCAAATCTTTTGAGAAAAGCGCCCTAAAGGGTTCAAGACTAACTGTTTTATATTTATTAAACGCAATGAAACGTACATTTCAACCAAGCCGTCGTAAACGGGCAAACAAACATGGGTTCCGCTCTAGAATGGCTACCGCTAACGGTCGTAAAGTTCTAAAACGTCGTCGTGCGAAAGGCCGTCATCGCCTTACCGTGAGCGATGCCCGTCCGTCAAAATAAAAACCGAGGTAAGCTGACGCTCCCGAAGAGCCGCATCCTTCGCGGTATCGGCTCTTTTGACCGGGTCTTTGAATTAGCTGAAAGACAAAAAGGACGGACAGTTGATGTCCGTTTTTTGTTCCTGCCTGATGTTCCACCAAGCATCAAAGTTGGGTTTGTTTCGGGTAAAAAAACCGGTAACGCTGTTTTTAGAAATAAAAACAAACGACTCTTGCGCGAGGCATTCAGATTAAATCAACATCTTTTAGATGAAGTTGAAGCTGAACTCAAAGAAACATTACATGTTGTTTTTATTTCACACAGAGGGAAAAAGACGTTTAGTGATGTTCAAACAGACATTCAAATGCATCTCAGAAACATCGTAAAAGTTGCTTCACAACGAATAACATCTTCTAATGAAGAAAATTCTGATCTTTCTGATTAATGTGTACCGGGCAGGGATATCCCCCTATCTTGGCCCAAGTTGCAGATATACTCCAACATGCAGTCAGTATGGAATTGATGCTATAACAACGCATGGGGCACTCAAAGGCACGTGGCTTACCGCGAAAAGAATTTTACGCTGTCATCCTTTCAGTAAAGGCGGATATGATCCGGTTCCCGGATGTAAACACAACCATCAAAATCACCACTCTTAAGTAGTATTCATTTTGGATCGTAATCAACTCATTGGAATTGTACTCATCACAATTGTGATGCTTGCATGGATGTTCTACATGGCTCCTTCTCAGGAAGAAATGGAACGCGTGCAGCGTGAACGAGCTATTCAAGATAGTTTAAGAGCATTAGGAATCACCGAACAACCTGTATTGCCTGAAACTCCTGAGTTTCGCGATATAGACGAACGCCCCCTACTTGGAATCTTTTCATCAACAGCCGAAACAGATACTCTGATTACCGTTGTTGAAACAGAAAACTTCAGGATTCATTTCACAAACTTAGGTGCAGGTCCATCGCAAATTGAGCTCCTCAATCATCGTAAGTGGAGCGGTGGAAATGTTTTTCTGATCGCTGACACTACGCGTTCTGCTTATAATTTGGGTTTCCTTTCAACAGAAAATTACAACGTTGATACCAATCAGCTTCTTTTCCGTCAAGTTACCGAATCCAGAAACATACAATTAGGCGCTGACGAAACCACACTACTCGTTTATGAACTTGAACTTGAGGATGGAAGAACCCTTACGTTTGAATATACCCTCCATGGAAATGGTTACGAAATTGGGTTAAATATCTTATTTGATGGAGTTCGTGACCTCATTAGTGGAAATTTTTTCGAGTTTGGATGGCAAAGCAGATTACGTGTAACTGAGCGTTCTCGTTCACAGGAAGCTCAATATTCCGCGGCTTACATTTCTTCAGGTGGGGCACTTTCCGATCTTCAATTGACAAGCAGAGGACGCGCACAGGATTCTTTCACCGGAAATATTGATTGGGTTGCGACCAAAACAAAGTTTTTCACCCAAATTATTAAGCCATTTGAGGAAACCGATGGGGCAATCCTCACCGCGGAAGTAATTGGGGAAAATGATGACATTCGTACCCATTACACCTCAACGCTTCGGAAAATCGTACCTGCTACCGGCGTTAGTTCCTTTGGTTTATACATCGGACCTCTTGATTTTTTTGAATTACGCGAATTTGAAGCTTCTGCGTATAACATGGTTGATACCGGTTTTCGTTTTATGCGTTGGTTCTCTGATCCGCTCGTACGATGGGTAATTCTTCCTTTCTTCAGCTTTTTTGGTGGATTTATCCCAAATATGGGTATTGTCATTATCCTGTTTGCCGTCGTAATCAAGATTGTCTTGTACCCGCTTACAAAGAAAAGCTTTGAAAGTATGGCTGCCATGCGTGAGCTTCAACCCGAAATGAAAGCCATTCAGGAAAAGTATAAAGATAATCCGCAAGCCCAGCAGCAAGCAACCATGAAGCTGTTTAAGAAGGCGAAGGTAAATCCTCTTGGGGGATGTTTACCTAACCTTTTACAAGCTCCGGTACTTATCACTTTATGGCGTTATTTCCAGAATTCAATTGAAATTCGTCAGGAAAGCTTTTTATGGGCTAGCGATCTTGCATCGCCGGATGCCATCATTCATTTGCCATTTAATATTCCTTTTGTGGGTGACTTCATTGCAGGTTTCGTGCTATTAATGGCAGGAAGTATGGTCATTCAGATGAAAATCAGTGGTGCAGGTGGTGCTGCCAACCCACAAATGAAGATTTTCCAGTACATAATGCCGGTTATTCTATTTATGTTTTTTAATCAGTTCGCCTCCGGCTTAAGCTTGTACTACTTTATTTATAATACCCTATCTATTGGTCAGCAGATGCTTATCAACAAGCAGATTGACCACGTTAAAATGATGGAAACTGTTGATAAAAAGAAAGCCAGACAAATGGCTCGTGAGCTAAAGGAAGAGGAAAAAAAGACCAAAGGTTCACACAATAAAAAGAACAGTAAATAACGTTTTATAGGATATCATAAAAACCCTCATTAATTCAATAAAAGCCCTCTGATACAGGGCTTTTATTATTTTAGGGGGATGTAAACTGAAAATGAAAACTATATGAACTATTAAAGCGCCTGCTCTTAGAAGTTCTTATCCTCGTTTCAGGAATAATTAGGTGAGTTTTTATTGGAAAGAGTTACTGATAATAAAGTTTTGGAAGGCTTTGAAAAACCTGGGATTTTGCTCGTCTTCTCAATGTCTTTCATTTTCGTACTAACCTGAGTTCGATTTTTTTTATCACTCATATTTATATTGAACGGGAGTTTTCCCATCATTTTTTATAATCGAACTTAGGTTAGTACGAACATCATTATGCAAGAGTACCTGCTGCGTCTATTTTACCAACAACATTTTACGGGTGATGCTACTGTTCTGTGTTCTAAGCCTGTAAAAGTACATCCCACTGCTTAAACCGGTTGCATTAAAGGTCTTTGTATGCCATCCTGTGGTTAACGGTCCGGAGAACACCGTTGCCACTCTTTGACCTAATACATTATAGACTTCGAGTGTTACATTTGTATTTTCAGAAAGCCCGAATTCAATAACCGTTGAGGGATTAAACGGATTAGGAAAATTTTGCGCTAGTTGAGGACTTATAGGCGGCACTCGATCCGTAGTTGTGAATCTGAATACCTCACTCCATCGCCCTTCACCAAATTGATTTACTCCCCTTACTCTCCAAAAGTACTCTGAGGATAAACTAAGATCGGAAAATGCAATCGATACTTCACTCGTAATCGCATCAAAAATTATAGCACCGACGCTAAAATCAGCATTTGTTGAAACCTGTACTTGATAGGATGTTGCTAAGGGAGCATCCCTCCATGAAAACATCATTTGTTGCTGAATATCGTCGCCATCCTGAGCCGGGAAAACCAATCGTGGTATTGCCGGTGGCGAGTCTGTTGTGAGGGCTTTGGTCGCATTTAGTCGTCCGGAACCCATCAACCCCTGAAATTGAGGATTAATACTATCAATATTATCTACTGCGGCCAAAATACGCTCCACAATTTCCGTATTGCTGATATTCACAAAGTGGGACGCCATAAGTGCTGCAACTCCACTCACATGAGGAGCCGCCATGGAGGTGCCCTGACGATAACCAATAGTACCTCTACTCGCAATTTCAGTACTTAACACCCCACCCGACTGACTCGGGGAAAGCTCACCGCCGGGTGCACTAATATCAACGTGTGGACCAAAATTGGAGTAAACAGCTTTCTCGTCTCTATTATTTGTCGCTGAAACATTAATGACCCTGCTGTAAGCACCCGGAAAGTATGTTTCATTGCTGTTTCTGTTACCGGAAGCAAAAATAACTACTCCACCGGCTATTGGACCAACAACATTTCCACTCGAATCAAATCCTGCATTATCAATAAAATAATCAATTCCATCACGAACAATATTAGGGAAGACATTTGGGTCTCTGTAACCCCAGCTGTTATTCGAAATTACTGCACCATTATCAGCACCAAAAATGTACGCGTTAAATGTTTGTACTGCTCCGGAACCACCTGCCGGCTCAAATAATCGCGCAATCATTAACCTTGCACCGTTTCCGCTTCCATCCCCACCTGCGATGCCTGAAATACCAATTCCATTATTGGTTTGCGCTGCAATAACCCCTGCCACATGGGTACCATGCCCATCTTCATCATCTATATTATTGTTGCCCGATCTGAAATTCCATCCATTTATAGAAAAATTATATCCCGGGAGGTTAGGTGTTGGATTTACCCAAAGCATATTTCTCACATCCGTGTTGGTAGTTGCAATTCCGGAATCAACGACTTGAACAATAACTTCAGGCAGACCTTTGGTAATTTCCCAGGCTCCAAAAAGGGAGATATCTGCCCCAATTCGACCATTATTTAAACCGGTGTTGTTGTAGTGCCATTGATCGCCAAAACGAGGATCATTAGGAAAGGGGATGACAGGATCACTCAAAAGTTCTCCAACAAAATCAGGCTCAGCGTATTCAACATAACTGCTTTTTTGGAGCAACGTCTCAATAATGAATAACTCACTGCCTTTATTAGCTGTCTCCATAAAAAACCAGCGGTCGATTCCAACTCTGTTATGCCGATCTGCAAATTCTGGATTGTAAGGTAAGGCAGGTTGTAACGTAGTAATCTGATGCGTTTTAATTAAGTCGTCAAAAAATTCAATGCCGGTAGTAATGGTATTTTTTTCATCTATTGAAAGATTCATTTGGCTCATCGCCGAAGGCGTAAGCTTCATGATTACAATCCCCGGTTCATGACCATCAGGCCAATGTTGACTGTTGGATTGAGTGAATCCTCCAAAAAGGAGAAAAATCAAACCAAGAATTAATGAAGTTACATTAAAATTCAAACGCTTCCGAAGAGATATGTTTTTACTAGGAATCATTAAAGTAGCCGTTTGGGAATTATTGAAAAAAGTGATTTAATACATGAAGATATTGAATTTGAAATACAATTTCAGTCAGACATAACGATTATACTTCCCCCCTTTTCATAAAGTGAAAATAAAACTTGAAAAGGAGTCAGGTTTTTCGGTATTTCACAGAATTGAAAAATTCAGGTATTTTCCGGTTTTAATTTCATTTGTTAAGCCGGTTTAAACTGTACTATTTTGAAAAACACTTCAAAACAAACCAACAACTATAATTTTTAATAATGGCAACTGAAAAAGCTTCTGAAAAAAAGGGATTATTGCTGCGATTTCTGGATTTTATTGAGATAGCGGGCAACAAACTCCCTGATCCTGCCTTGCTTTTTTTCCTTCTCATGGTAATTGTTTGGGCTTTCTCTGCGGTTCTTTCCCCGTTTGATTTCGGAGAAGTTGATCCACGAACCGGAGAAAAACTTCAAGTTGTAAATCAGCTATCAGGCGCAAAATTCGCTGAATTTCTGGCTACAATGGTAAGCGTATTTATGAATTTCGCTCCATTGGGTATCGTTCTTGTAGCGATGCTTGGTGTAGGGGTTGCTGAACACTCCGGCTTCATTAACGTGGCATTAAAGAAAATGCTTGGCGTTACCCCAAAGTCACTATTAACCCCAATGCTTATACTTGTGGCTATTGTAAGCCATACCGCTGCTGATGCCGGTTACGTTCTTGTAATTCCTCTTGGAGGTGTAATCTTTTACGCTGCCGGGCGACATCCCCTTGCCGGTATTGCTGCCGCATTTGCCGGAGTAAGTGGCGGATTCAGCGCCAACTTTGTCCCTTCAGGTATCGATCCACTTTTAATGGGCTTTACGCTTTCTGCTGCTCAGATTGCAAGCCCTGATATTCAGTTGAACCCATTGAACAACTGGTTCTTTACCGCGGCCTCTTCCCTTCTGATTATTTTTGTGGGATGGTACATTACAGATAAAATCGTGGAGCCACGTCTTACAAACCTGAAAGTTGATGCAAGTGAAGACGATCTCCCAAAAATGGAAACCGTTTCCGCAGTAGAAAATAAGGCATTTTGGTATGCTGTTGGCGCTATGGGACTAGCCATCATCGGGTTGGTTCTATGGGCAATTCCGGAGACTTCCGCTTTAAGAGGCCCCGATATGGTTACCGGTGAAATGACACTCGTTTCATTTTCAGCCCCTTTAATGCGTTCCATTGTACCATTGATTTTCATCCTTTTCCTAATTCCGGGAGTTGTGTATGGATATATGTCAGGAGTGTTTAAAAACTCTAAGGATTTGGTGAAAACCAAAACTAAAGCTATGGAAAGTATGTCATACTACATCGTAATGGCGTTTTTCTGTGCACTTTTTATTGATGCATTCTCCAAGTCCAACATTGGTATTTTGATTGCTCTTAAAGGAGCAAACTTCCTGCAAAGTATTGATATGCCCGGAGCCATGACCATCGTGGGGATTATCCTCTTAACTGCCTTTGTAAACCTTTTGGTTGGATCAGCTTCTGCAAAATGGGCTCTGATTGCTCCAATTTTTGTTCCGATGCTTATGCAAGATGGCATCAATATCTCTCCTGATTTAACACAAGCTGCGTACAGAGTCGGAGATTCTGTATCGAACATCATCACCCCTTTACTGCCATATTTCCCATTGGTTGTGGTGTTTTGCCAGCGGTACGTCAAGAATACCGGTATTGGAACCTTAGTTTCGATGATGCTACCGTATTTCTTCATCTTCTTGGTTACATGGACCATTTTCTTGCTTGTTTATTGGGCACTTGGAATTCCACTCGGATTGCAAGCAAGCTACACCTATCCTGCAGTATTGCCCTAACAAACGTTAATAAAATCCCGCCAATCCAACACATTGACGGGATTTTTTATTTCTAGATTATGGATGAAGGAGTTCTCAACGGGGTAAACGTACTTGAATTGGCCAGCGTACTCGCCGGTCCATCGGTTGGTATGTTTCTTGCCGAGTTAGGAGCAACGGTTCTGAAAATCGAGAACCCGCGTACTAAAGGGGATGTCACCAGAAGCTGGAAACTTCCTCCTGAATCGGAAAATGCTTCCTCCAGTAGTTACTACAAATCCATCAATTGGGGCAAGAAATCTGTTTTCCTTGATGTGACAACACATAAAGATTACGAAACCCTTTCTAAATTAATTGCTGAAACAGACATCGTTTTAGTGAGTTTCAAACCCGGAGATGCCCAAAAGCTACGATTAGAATATGAAGATTTGATCGCCCTGAATCCCAAACTTATCTATGCTTCCATTTCAGGGTACGGAGGGGATGATTCAAGAACTGCTTATGATGCTCTTCTGCAAGCTGAAACCGGCTTTATGGATTTAAACAGACTTCCGGGTGATGAACCCGCTAAAATGCCTGTTGCTTTAATTGATATATTGGCCGCACATCATCTTAAAGAGCTTATTCTTATTGCCTACCTGAAACATCTTAAAACCGGTGAAAGTGTTCGTGTTGAGGTTTCTCTATTTGAAGCGGCGATCAGTTCCTTAGCTAATCAAGCGGGAAGTTGGTTGTATGCCGGCGTGAATCCGGTGCCGATGGGAAGTGAGCATCCTCATATCTACCCTTATGGTGGTCTTTTCCACACCGGAGACGACAAAAAGTTGATGCTCGCTGTTGGGAATAATTCCCAGTTCAAACAACTGTGCACTCATTTGAACTTGGCTACGATTTCAGATGATGAACGATTCAAAACTAATCCATTGCGATCTAAAAATCGGGATTTACTACGACCTATTCTGTCTAACGCCATTCGCTCTGTGATGGATAGTAACGTCTTTTTAGCTAAGCTTCACAAAGATAACGTTCCGGCCGGACTCGTCAGAACTGTATCGGAAGCCGTTGAGCTGTATGCCTCAAGATTTGCCATGCATCATGATAATGAGCATCGTGGAATCCCACTGATAACAGGAAGAATAAACGGAAAAAGGGCGAGTAAATCACTTGCCCTTAGAGATATACCGGAATAGTGGTTTATTCTATTTTATCAAGCCTTTGTTCCATATCAGCAACTACAAAAGCCATTACAGCAACCGCAGCGGCGCATTTTTGAACATCCTCTTTTGTTAAGATATCAATTGTATCTGCATGGGTATGATGATACCAAAAGTAACGCTCGGTATCGACATCCAAGCCCATAATCGGAACACCTTCCTGATTCAAGGGGCCTATATCAACTGTGCCGGAACTTCCTTCACGAACTTCTGTGACACCAATGGATGACAGTAAACCGGCTATTTCTCGCAGCACCGGCATGGCGCCATCTGACCCTGTAAACCCAAATCCATGAGGCGTAAAGACTCCAAAATCAACTTCAAGTGCGAGTACATGTTGCTTAATTTCACCATTTCCAATGACCTTATCTCTGTAATCAATTGCGCCTCTAATGCCATTTTCCTCGTTCGTGAAGTGGACCAAACGAATCGTTCTGCGTGGAATCAACCCTAAATTATGGATAGCACGTAAGGCTTCCCAAGTAACAAGGCATCCCCCGGCATCATCCATTGCACCCTGCCCAACATCCCAGGAGTCAATGTGGCAACCTATGAGAACAATTTCCTCCGGTTTTTCAGAGCCTGTAATCTCAGCAATAATATTTCGGGATAGAGCATCGGGTAAGGTTTCCGCTTCCATGTAAAATTCTACCTCTATTGTTTCGCCACGATTTTGCATACGGTGCATATAAGAAGCATCCTCAACGGTTATGGCGGCAATCGGTATTTTGGGGATACCCTCCTGATAGCGCATTCCTCCAGTATGTGGAGTTTGCATTGAAAATTGAGTAACAGAGCGTATCAAAGCAGCTTTAGCGCCATGAGCCGCCGCACGAGTTGCGCCGTGTACACGGTATTGAACAGCCTGTCCATACGTTTCATATTCATAATTGAACAGAACAATCTTCCCGGGGATGTCAGCTGATCGCGCATCCAATTCATCAAAATCTTTTACAACAATCACTTCACCTCGAATCGGATGTCCACCGGTTCCTATACTTCCTCCCAAACCTAACATAGGCATATTTCTTTGATCGGGACGTATAAGAGTAGCAAATTCGTTTCCTCTAACCCAATGCGGAACCATAACATCTTGTGTTCTAACCTCATCAAAACCATCTTGCTCCATTTCAGAGACCATCCAATCTATGGCATCCTCCAACATTTGAGAACCTGAAAGACGGCGCGGATAATAATCCACGAGATGCGTAAGCCGATCCCACATAGTATCATCGGTCAGAATCTCATCAATGAGTGTGTCTGCAATAGATTGATACTTCATTTGAATATCTGAGTCAGATGAGGATGTGCAAGAGAGTAATGCAAAAAGTGTCATTTGAGTTGCAATAGTTAAGTAAATCAGCTTTTTTAACATATCTAAAGATGTATTGATGGATTGTTTATTGTTGGAAGATTGAACTTACAGATAAAAATTGCAACCTGTTTACAAGATTTAAGCTTATCTTTGGCAACCTAAAATTTGACTACTCGCTATTGTGAGAAAAATACGTATCTGTAATAAGCTATGAGAAACCAAAACGATTCAAAAATTATATTTTTAATTCAATGTCCTGATCAAAAAGGACTGGTAGCCTCTATTTCTGCTTTTTTCTATCAAAGAGGATTCAATATTTTACAGTGTCAGCAGTATTCAGATTTATTAAATGGCAGATATTTTATGCGGTTAGAATTATCTATCGCTGATTTAGCGACCTCAAGAAAACAGCTTGAGGATGATTTTTCTGCTTTTGGTGCTCCATTTAATTTGGATTGGTATGTGCATTATACAGACCAAATTCAACGCATGGCTATTTTGGTTTCCAAAACATCACACTGCCTGTACGACTTACTTCTTCGCTGGAAAGAAGGAGAGCTTCATTGCGAAATACCATTGATTATTAGCAATCATCCCGATTTGGAATCCGTAGCGAATCAGTTCAAAATTCCATACTACTGCCTCCCTGTAAACGGCGACACCAAAGCAGATCAAGAACAAAAAGTTCGACGTTTATTGGAATCTCACCACATTGACTTGGTTGTTTTAGCCCGATACATGCAAATTCTGAGTCCTGAATTTGTTTCGGATTATGAAGGAAAAGTGATCAATATTCATCATGCCTTCCTACCGGCCTTTCAAGGCGGGAATACCTATCAGAGGGCGTACGAGCGGGGTGTAAAAATGATTGGAGCCACAGCACACTATGCCACTCAAGATTTAGATGAAGGCCCAATTATTGAGCAAGACGTTGAACGAGTTAAACATGAACATACCCCTTCTGAACTAAAACAAATTGGCAAAGATATTGAGCGCGTAGTTTTAGCAAGAGCCGTAAAAGCACATTTAGAACACAAAATTATTGTTTCAGGAAGAAGAACAATCCTGTTTCATTAAAGTATTAGCTCTAATCTCGAAATTGAATGGGGAACTCGCACACAAATCGTGCCCCTTTTTTATAGTTGGTATCAAGGTATAGAACGCCTTTTAATCTCTGAACAAGTAATAGAACCGTATATAACCCAACACCGGTAGAATCTTCACCGCCTGTAGGTTTAACACTTATATTGCTAAACATTTTAAAAAGCTTACTTCTTTCCTTTTCAGGAATTCCGGGTCCCTCATCCTCTACAATAATAGTCCATCTAAGCTCATCCAATAATTTTATAATGAAGCGAATTTTTGTTTGAGGGTAGGAGAATTTGATGGAGTTAGAAATTAAGTTCTCGCAAATTCTAACGATATAATCCGGTTGAGTTAGAACGGTTAGATTTTGGATTTCAGAGACAATCTCAATTTGTTTCCTTCTAGCCTGTATATGAAATCCGGCTAACATCTCTTCAATCAGAGGTGAAATGTGTATCGTTTCTATGTCACTTGATTGAATTGATTTTTCTATACGTTTAACATCTAATAAGCTGTTAATTAAGGCACTCATTTTAACGGTACTTTGAACAATCAAGCTTAAATATTGAGTAGTCTCTATATCATGCTTTTTCATTTGAATAAGCTCGATTAGACCGGAAATAGAAAATAAAGGGTTCTTTAGGTCATGAACTATAATACCGATTAGAGTCTCTCTATCATCATTTAAACGGTTTAATTCTTTGTTTTGATCGGAGATATTATTTCTTTGCTCTTCCACTTCGTTCAGCAGTACTCTTAATCTCTTTTGATTTCGATAATTTTTAACTAAGAAACCTGCAATAATAAAACTAACAAAGACCAGTAGAATCAGTCCTAATTGTTGATATCTGTTTAATCTTTTTTGTATTTCAAAGTTTTGCTCTAACAGAACAAATTGAGCCTCTTTTTGCTCTAATCTATATTTAACAGACAATTCAGAAAGCTCTATACTTCTTCTTGCCGCATCTAATTCTCTCGTCACTTCTGTAGAACGTTTGAACATAAGGTAAGCTTTTTCGTAATTGCCTCTATCTCTGTATATATTGCTCAATAGTAGTGTCATATTTGGAACAATATCCGTTAACTGAATTCTATCGGCAAATTCAATAGCCTGATTTGCATAGAAATAAGCTCTGTCAACATTTCCTAATTGATTGTGTGCACTAGCTAAAGAGCTACTATGAAACATAACGCCATGAGGAAATTGCAAAGCTTCACTCCTTCTCAACCCTTCAGTGGCAATATCTCGAGCTGACTCATATTCTCCCAAAGAAAGAAAATTATTGCTCATGTTAAAGTAGTTCTGAATAACACCAAATTGATTATTGTGTGTTGTATTAAACTGAACTGCTACCTGTAACGTATCTAAAGCTCTGGTAAACTCTTCCATACCATTTAAAGCAAGAGAAATGTTATTTAGAATAAAAGAGAGATTTACGATGCTATTATTTGCCCTTGCAGCTTTATTTGCTTTTAAATAGTATTCAAGTGAAAGATCAAAATCACCTTTATCATTATAGATTAAGCCAATGGAATTATAAAGTACTGCTAAATTATCCAGATCATTTTTTTGCTCATAAAAGGGTAATACGCTTAAATATTCTTCTAAGGATTCATAATTTCTATCTAAGTTTCTTAATAATTTTGCCCTTGTTGCGCGGATAAGAGACTTATACTCGAAATGATCCGTACCTTGTAATATTACCAAGACTTCATCAAGTGTTTCAATTCCCTCAAGGTGCTCATTAAAATAGGCTTGTATTTCAGCATACCATTTTCTTGTCTCAACTCTTTGTTTTATATCCCCTGACAAATCGGCGATTTCGATAGATTTTTGACCTAATTCTTTTATTCCATCTAAATCCCTAGACAATAACCTTGCATATACCTGTTGTGTCATTATTCCGGCTAATGCCACTTTATTATTTTGAATTTCAGCTTCTTCTAACAAAAGCGTCGCAAGATTATTAAATTCAACTAATCGCCTCTCATTAATAAGTAATTTTAGTTGATTAATTTGCTCTTCGAAGTATTCAGTTGCCTCCTGATTCGAACCAACATCATTTTTTAAATTGCAACCCAAAACGAATAGCGAAATGACTACAAAGAATAATAAAGCTATTAAATCTCTCTTATGCATAAAATCCATAAGTGGTACTCAATCCGCTAGGCTCAAATTATTTAAAAACAACGACTGTATAGAAAAATAACATCTTTTTTTTGATGATGTCGAAAAGTACATTAATGTTTATTAAGAAACAAAAAACAATACTATAAAGTTAGCCAAAATAAAAAAAGGGTGAAGCTAGTTCACTAGCCCCACCCTTGTCTCTCTTTGATAAAAACTCACTCAGGCATACAATGATTGATCACTTTTCCAACCTGCATACGCCTGATGAAACGCAGTAAATCGCATCCTACCTCCGAACCATTGCCATACAAGCATTTTGGCGAGTGTTGTTGCTTGCAAAGATGCAAGTGCCTGATATGAAGAGTACGGATATGATCTGTAATCTGTACTAATCCCAAGTTTCTGAGGGAGTGTGTGGATATCAAAAATTCTGTAAATACAATCTTTCTCGGTTAATAATGCTGACACCCTGATTGCTGAACAAAATTGATCAACCTCAGATAATTCCCATGAACCATTCATTTTGTTGTTTAGTATCTGACCAATTCTTTTTGTTAGTTGCTCGGTTTGTGATGCATTATAACATGATGTGGCAACCACACACTCGAACCGACCGGGAAGCAATACATAAGCACAGATTCTGTGGTCTTGCTGTAAATAGGTTCTCCAAATATTCAGAAAAGCATATTTTTCAGCTCTAAACTTGAATAAATGCTGTTGTTTGGTTCTAATTTGAATGTGGAAATAATTTAGTTGATCTTTCATTTTGGCATTCTCCGTTACGTTTTATTTTTTTCTTATAAGAGACGAAAACATTAAAATCCTTACAGAACTTTTTTTGTTTGTCAAGATTTTTAAGACTGCCTATATTTAAGACAACATAGTCTTTAATAAATTATTTCGTATGCTACTATCAAAAGCTTGCATCTATGGTGTGCGTGCATCATTATACATGTCTCTTGTTTATTCAGAAGGTTCATTTGTTTCTATAAAAGAAATGGCTGGTAAACTCAACATATCGTTTCATTTCCTAACTAAAATCCTACAACAGATTACCCATGCAGGAATAATGCACTCTTATAAAGGGCCAAATGGGGGAATTGCCCTGAGTAAACATCCTGAAAAAATTACTATAATGGAGGTAGTTCAAGCAGTAGATGGAAATGGTTTGTTCGAAGAATGCCTTCTTGGTTTACCCGGATGTGGCGCAAAAAAACCGTGCCCGATGCATGAAAAATGGGGAGATGCAAGAGAAAAAATCAAATTCATGTTCGAAAACACTACGCTTCGCGAAATGTCAAACAAATCTATTGATTTTGATCTTCGCCTGTCCGATGAGTTTCAGGTGAGGGATTTAGTAAATCATTAATCTATTACTCTACTAATGACAAAGGTGATTTATTGATTGGCATAGTGCTTAAATAAGTCATTCCGGAAAGCCCGCTAAGTTGTTAAATATTAGGGATAATGCTTGAGGCTTATCCGGAATCCGGATGTTTAAAAAACAAAGTACGCAAGAAAGGAAAGAGTATCGAAGTTTTTGTTCGAACTCAGAGCTAGATCAAGCAACCAGATCCTCCACGACAAATCGGGACAGGCTGGATAAACCACCGGCTTTTTCCATGCAATTTGCATCTCAATGGGGTTTTCCGGGATGACGGATTCAGAGAAGGGATGCAGTAATTAAGCACATGTTTTTTATACGGAAAGGAAAATAGCCCTGAAGGGGCGTTGCATTGACTAGCGTGGGGCAACGTCCCACGCGGAGGGTGGAGCGGCAAGGAGAATAACGAAGCTTCATCAACCAACCCTTCGACTACATGCCGGGCAAGCATCGAAGACACTAGAAACAACCTACTCCGGCACTCCGCTACCAATGACAGAGGGTTCTATTCATCGGTAAATTGCTTTAATAGGTCATTCCGGAAAGCCCGCTAAGATCATAGATTTTAAGGATAATGCTTGAGGCTTATCCGGAATCCGGTTGTTTAAA